>WLWD01006225.1_pt1 | contig 47513 bp, 34 predicted proteins | sample 6712731 | NCBI WGS metagenome assembly WLWD01 (sample SAMN12718690, study PRJNA576275) | sponge metagenome | isolation source: marine sponge | host: Mycale hentscheli | place: New Zealand: South Island, Marlborough, Capsize Point | collected 2014-11-01 | reverse complement strand
AGTACAAAATAATATAATGAAAAAGTTAAATTAATTTAGTTTGCTATTCACAGGAAAGACATCATTTAGTACTAAAATAGAAGGTGTGAAGGGAAGAGGGGGCTGAATACTACTTTAACAAATGTTGCTCCCAATTTGCCCTCACCAGAGTCCTTGTGAAGTCTTTTTTTTGTATATATGTCAAACTCAAAGATTTCTCTAAGGTTGATTCAAATATTATCAAACACAAAAACTGCACATAATACAAATTGAAAGTCATTTTTATAGTACAATAAAAATAATGAATGTGTGATATGATTGGTTAATAAAAAATGCTCTGTTTATAGTTACCTGTGTGATTCTAAAGTTACCCAGTTATGCTTGCATATGTGGCAGTATTGTAATTCTCGGTTTTGTGCTACATATATGTAAGTATGGTGAGTGGGGATCATCCGTTAAACACAGTAGTAATGGATGACAGAAGTTGGAATTTACTTCATCACCACTAACCACTAACTGATTGGTCTGATTCAGGTGCAACCCACATTATTCTAAATGGTAGGCCTTGCCGGGCAAAGAATATACATTTTGTAACACCTTCAGTAAAACACATGATTTTTTTTCCTTTCTTAACTTAAATTCACTCAAAAATAGCTCACCAGCACCTCCCATAGAATTTGTGGCGGTTTGTTGCTAGGCAACCAAATTTGACCACACATGTTGAATAATACATGTACTTTCACATGATATATGGTTGCTAGGTACTTTTTTTGAACTCCTGATTTTATATTAATTTTAAACATCATTCATATCAACAAAAGAAAATCACTGAATTTTATCTGCTGGTGAGAGGGTTAAGCAATAGCCATGCCCACTTAATCATTTGATAAGTGTAATGTAAAGATTTGACAATAACATGATCTAATTTGTAGTAAAAATTATGGAGTCAAATTTCAAATCTTGCTGAATATCATCAAACAACGGAGTTTATGTGACAGAGTAGCATTCTGTGATTGCAAGCAGTTTTGAATTATAGCTGGTTCAGACACAAAAAATTATCCTGACTCTCTAAGGATGAACCAGAAAGTAAAGAGAGAAGCAGCTACATGATGATCTAGTAACTAAAGTAGTCTGGCACGCCAGACCCTTTACCAAACTGCTATGGTGGGAAAAGGGGTCTGGTGTCAAACCTATATACCGATTTGTACTTGTGGAATGCAATTTTACAGTTTAAAATGATATTCATAGTATGTGGTCGGTCCAGTTGCTTAGCAATAACCTACGCAATAATTAGAATTGATTCATTGTCTTCTGGATGCACAGGCAATTAAAACTTCAATTGATCATGAGATATACTTATAGCGATTTCATTGGCCATGCAGGAATGTTGTTGTCCGGTACAAATTGGTATATCGATTTGACACCAGACTCTTTTCCCCACATAGCAGTTTGGTAAAGGGTCTGGCTACGCCAAACTATAACTAAAGTGGGAGTGGGCACAATACAGGCATGCTCAAGTTAATATTCATCCCCTTCATCATGATCAAGATTCAATTTGCTCCTTCTACTATACTAAAACCCAGTGTATAGTTTACTTCTAGAAGGACCAAAAAAAAAAAAGCACCCTTATTTCCAGTGGTTCATTGCTTCCAATTCGCTGCTACTTCAAATCCAGAGCTTGAACAATGCCTTGCCAACCACATCGATAAAATGTAACTTTACTTCACTGGTAAAAGTGCTCACAAGCACCAACAATGACAGAAGGTAAAAATAGAGGTAACAAGGAAGTAATTGAGGTATGGTGGAGTAAAAATTAATGCATTTTATGGTTATGTGTGTGGTCAAACTACCTAAAAATATTCTGTTCATAAATTGTTCGTTAACTAACAATTGGCCAGCTAGACTGCTAGCTCCTCTGTAACAGACTAAGGATCTCTAAGCTGTCTAGGACAATTTTCAAGGTCCGAACTGTCTTCTACAACAAATTGTTGTTGGAAAAGCTGAATATTAGCTATCTTCAAAAGTATGGCCTCCAGAGAAAAAATGGAGATGCAACTGAACTTAAAACAAACCCCGCTGGATCTATCCTTGCCTGGATTGGCCTTTTTACTTCAGTAGTTATCACATTCTGTGCATATTTTTGCTGTAGCATTTACTTTTCAGAGACAAAAAATAAAAATAAAAATAAAACGCTCAATGAGGACATCATTCTAAAATTGGCAAAATATCCTCACAGACCCCACCCTGGTATAATTGCATGTGTATATACACACACATAATGAGAGACACAATACGTAGTTTTAGTATTTGCTCCAACACAAACACAATAAGGATAAAGTATGTCATGTTGGTACTTGTGTCCATGGAGTTCATACGTCAGTGATTACTTGCTTCCCTTTTACCAACAGACTACAAAAATTAAAATAATCTAAAAACAATAACTCTCTAGCTTCAGCGGAAGTCACACCATATATTCCACTACATATGTCCCTTACTCGCATTTAATCCTTACATGTAATACTTTTTGAGAGGAAATATCCTCATCAAGTTTTTGCCTTGCCTATTGCACCTATTGATATTAGAGCTTGGGGCAAAGGGGGAACCCCCAAACTGTTGCTTATTATCTTTTCTTTTCAATCTGTGATCTTTCCAATATACCCTTTTTGTAATTATTATTATTTCCCCCTTTTCCCCAAGTTGTACTGAAATTTCTTACACCCACATATACTCCTACCAATATATACTTACTAATTATACATAATATGTACCCGCATACCCATATATATATATATATATAATATACATATCTACATATACACCTATGTATAGTTGTTTTTGTTTTTGTTTTTCAATTACATCATGAATTGCATGATAGGGTGATACCAAATACATGCTGAGTCTAGTTGGCCATAACTGGTAGTCGAATCCTCTACAACTTTTGCCACCGCAATGCTTGCTGCTCCAATTCGAAATGTTTCAATATGGGGGGGGAGGGGCTCCAAGGGCATGTGTATTTGTGTTTAAAGGTGTTCATGTGACAAATAATCTCTTTAGATTGTGACCCAAAAATATGGGGGGCTCCAGCTGCCCTTTCCTATGCCACTGAAAAATAATGGGTATACTCCTGCTGCCCCAATTGTTTTCAGCCACGCCACCAGGGCCATTCAGAAGAATTCCTCCTTTCTGTACCAATAAAGTCGTTGTTGGCCCAATCTCTCTTAATGCGAGATATAATGCAAGAATTGCTACTACCAGGCAAAGATCCTGATTTCACCCTAGGAATACCTTTATCCCTGACTTTTCTTGATCTGTTTTTGATTGTTTCAGATATACACTAATCATGGTTGGCGTCTCATAGCTACGTCACTTACTTCTAAATGCTTTGCTGGATCAAATGTGTTATTGATTATGAATTCACCACATCGCAAGAAACCAAAGTATCCTAGACAGCAAGCTGCCCACATCAGATATTAGTGTAATCCATGAGTGCCTTTTGGACTACTTCCCAAATGTCTCTCAGAATCATAGGTGTTATAGGGAGTCTTTGGTCTCGCCCCGATAGTCTTAGCCGCTTGATTCCTTTCAAAACTAGTTCAAGTTGCGGTACAGCCTAGCAAGAATCTGCCAACCCATTGGTGAGGTGTAAGTGCCTTACAGCAGACAGATATGCTCTGACTGTGAAATAGAGTACCAATCCAAACAGGTGAGCTGTGAACAGCACTAGTGTCTATTCTGCTGCTGGTAAAGGGGGGCCTTCCAATTGCTTCACAGAAGTTTACATACTGCGATAAAGCAGATGAGTAAGCTCTCTGGATGCTTGGTGCTAGGCTGTTCCTAATGCATAATGTTCTCAGCAAAGATTTCCAAGTGGCTGAGCGCCAGTCCTGTTCTTACCTCAACAAGAACTCCCAGGTGCTGTGTGGAATAGGTGTTGGCCAGGGATTGGCATTTTGTTGAGCTGGAACAGAACCTGCAAACAATTACGAGAAACGGCATCAGCCATAGCACTATTAACCACTTCAATATGCTGGGCCCTGACTTTTATATCCAACACTACTGTATAAAAGCACAAGCACCATAACAATTGAACCAATAAAGGGTCCCTGCAATATTGAACATTGAGGACTTACACTATTGCCATGTTGTCACATTTGAACACTAATAGCTGGTGACACCACTGCTGACCCCAAACTGCCACAGCCAGGACAATGGGCAGTAGCTCCTTAACTGCAATGCTCCTATTTTTCCATTCCTCAACACATTGACATTGCAGCCACTGATTGTCCCATACAACTCCGCAACCCCATGATCCAGAGACATCTGTTGCCACTACTTTATCTGGAATCTGGTTCATGCAATGCACCTGCATCATGCTACATCCATTCAAATACTCCAAAATGGTCTTCCACCAAGCCATGTCTGAATAGAACTCAGCAGTAAGGTGCACCCAGTGATTCAGTCGCCTTACTGCCCTAGCTCTATCAATCATTCTACAAAGAAATATTCTACCTGCCAACACCACCTTACAGGCAAGCGACAGCTTTCCTATCAAGAAATGCAGGCTTCTCTTCTGACATGATTTTCGATTTTCCAACTGCTGTAGTACTACCTTGAGATGGTCCAGTTTTTCTTTGGGTAGCCATGCTTCCATTGTGCCCATATCTAGCTCAATTCCAAGAAAATTCATTCTGCAATCTGGTCTTTTGCAACTTCAGTGGAATTCCAAGCCATCTGCAAGTATCCTGGATTCACGCCAGATTATCACTGATTAGTGCCTGCTTGCCCCATAGTTAAAAAAATCATCGAGATAGTAGATCAGAGCTGATACCCTTCTTCTGAATAGAATCCATTCTAGTGCATCAGCCAAAGCTGACAAGATTTTGGAACTGATCGCAAGCCGAAAGGTGAGACCATATCTACATAAAGACTCTCTTTCCACTTCATTCCTAGGAGCTGTCGGTCATCAGGATGAACAGGTACATTGTGATATGCATGTTCAATGTCAACCTGTGCCAGTAGTGTGTCCCTGCCCAGCTTCACAATTCTCTCAATGACTGTATCCACCAACACGAACACTACAGAGCACAATTCCGGGTTAATACCATTGTTTATGCTTGCTCCATCCGGACTTGACAGATCCAAAACTAGCTGCCGTTTTCCTGGCTGATTAGACTTAGGGATGAACCCAAATCTGGATATCTGTACTTCTTGAGTGCACTCATTTGGAACCTCCACAATACGCCCAACTTCTATCTCTGCTGCCAAATATTCTGCCGCAAGTTCTGGGTGATGTATAGTTGATGCCATGTTACTCTTAGCAGACATGTAAAGACATCTTTCATGCTGGAAGCCTATCCTGAATCCTTTTCTGATCCCCTCTATGATGTATGATGTACTCACAGAAGTTTTTCTCCTTGTGATCACCAAGGTCTTGCTGCCATCTGTCAGCAACCAATGTTGTGACGATCTCTCGGCAGAAGTCTCGGAGGACACTTCCTTCCAAAGATATGCAGCTATTCAGCGCCATGAGATCCACTGTATATCGGTATCTCCCATCACTTGTATACTTACAGCTACAAAACAAGTGCTAATGTAATCCTCAGTTATTTGATATTGTGGATCATAATGATAGTGTGTGTGTGTGTGTGTGTGTGTGTGTGTGTGCATTGAATACTGTTTACAGATTGGCTGAATGAGTTCACTACTTGCATGAATCATCTCACGGTGGTTCCTCTTCCCTAGCCTGGTCAGGGATGAAAAGTAGGCGGCGCTCTAGACTTATCTCCCTTTTTCTTCAATGGCTCCTTTCCTGTCCCTGATTGGTTGGGCAATGTTTAGCCTGATGGTCCCCCAAACGGCTAGCACAATTATGCTTGAAATTGCAACAATCTGGATTGCAGCCCCAAGAACCCCAGTTCCAACGCTTACACACTGGTGTTTTCTGGGTATGGCCTAAACCTTCGGTCACTTCTTTTGTTCTCTGCAGAAGGGCCGTAGGAAGTAATATTGAACCTAAACGGCCATTCCCCGCCCACTAATTTAGGGACAGTTCCTTTAATTAATTAATTTAACTGAGTTGCCTAAAATTAAGCAATGATAATCAGCTGTATGTATTTAATAATGAGCTTATGATGTGATATTCAGAAAGAATGATAAAAAAAAAAGAAATACCTAAAACTGTCCAAATAGGATTTATGTTTACAACCTTACGCAAATTCATTTAAAACAAACTGACATAGATCCCAAGAATCTCCGAGGGAAAGGGATATCAGTGGGCTGAAACGGTTGTTGAGGAAGTAAGCGCAGGTAAGCTACATTATCACAGCGTTTACCGTGCGCCGAAACTAGCCATCCCACACAGAGATAACTCACAAGGGACACAAACATGTGGGCCACAGTTGACACAACTAAGGGTGTGTGTGGCTATTTTCGAGGGCACAGCCACGCCCTTTAACTGAAAAACCTGAACGGTTTAGGCCGTTCCGTTTCCTACGGCCCTGTGCAGAGTTGATTCAGTAGTGCATTTCTTGTCATTCAATTATAGACTTAGACATTCACCATCTTGTTCTTTCCCATGCATTCCATTCTCAACTTACCTCATACAAACCCACTGTTTACTTCTAGTCACTCCCTTCATATACTCTTGTAATGTAGTTCTTGATTAGTAGTAGTATTATTACAGTTGTGAAAGTCAAAGTTATCTTCTCTCTCTCCTAGCTGTCCTTGTGCAGTAATAGTTCTAGTGCAAGATCTCTGCTCCAGATCTCTGTCTTGCTACTTAGTTCAGTTAGTGTTCTAGTCATTGTAGTAGTTAGTCAGTCGCATTGTCTAGATAGACTGAGCTTTAGTAGTGACAGAAGTGCTGTCTGGTGCATAGCTTAGTTCTTGGGTGATAGCTAGGCCTTAGAATTGAGTAGTGTGTTTATTTGTATTTGTATATTTGTGGATTTTCTAGTTTAAAATTTGTTTGTGTGTCTCATACAAATGCAATTAGTAAGTGTTTGTGTTTGCCTTTATTAATTCTATATTTTGTTTAGAGACATCTCCTTCATCCTTTAGCCTCACTTCACTGGAAACACTGCCATACATGGAGAGAGAGAGTCATACCTTTATACTGTGCAGTACTACATAATGAAGTATTAGTACTCGATAGATTTGACAGACTTCACATCTCCACTGATTTACACTCATGGACTTCTACTGATGCACCATGTGACTACTCGTCCCTAACTACCTACCAGTCTAAGTTTGTATTGGTTGGTGGAAGGAATCCCTCCACTCGCGAAGTCAGTAACTCTCTGTTGACTAGTACTACTGGTCTAGACTGGAAGCCATCGCTACGTGCCATGCCTACTCGTCGCTGCTACACATCATCAGTTAGTGGAGGATCACCAGAGGTCCTGGTAGTGGCTGGTGGGTGTGGCTCACTTGGTGAGGACTTAGACATAGTGGAGGTGTTGCTCAACAACCATTGGACGACTGCAGACTCACTTCCTACTCCATGCGAGAACATGCGATCAGCATTCCATGAAGGCAACTTCTACTTCACAGGAGGAGGTGGCAAGGAGTACATTCTATTCATATGCAGTTTAGAGTCTTCCAGAGCATCTGCTAGTAATGGCAGGACTATTCCACTAACAAAATGGAGGACAGTAACCACACCTATTAACACTTACGCTATTGCCTCATACTTATCAGATCTTATTGGCATCGATGAGCATTCTACAGTTAGCAGTTACTTCAAGAGGACAGAGAAGTGGATTGAGACTACTATTGAGGGAAATCGACTATGCCAGAAGAATAATAGCAATAGGTGGATCGCTAATGCAGCATTGTCTACTGAACAGTTGGTGGTTGCTAATGAAGATGGAGTGTATAAAGCAACTCTGTCAGGTTAGTGTATGCAAATAGCAGCCCCCCTCTAGAAGCCCCCCCCCCCCCCCTGACTGAAAGATCAGTTTATTCAAATAAAAGTTCTCTTCTTGGAAGCCCATTTGTCTCCCATGACTAAATTCTCAGGATGTCTCTTTTATGCTGGCTATATAGGTGTCAGGTTAATGTATACAAATAACAGCCCCGCTCTTAGCCCCTGTGGTATTATTATGCACCCAGATAGCGCTGCCACAAGAGGTCTCATGGCCAGATTCAACAAGGTTGCAGAATTTCAATCTACTGCTTGCAAATACTGCACATGTAACAGAACTGACTAAAAGATGACGAACTCTACAATATATATGAGTGTGCGCATGCGTGAGGATTGAATGGTAAGTTTGATATTTAAAATTCCAAATAGAGCCCAACATGGTTGATTGGTATAAGTGTGTGTATACATAGAGTAAGAACGTCTGATAATGTGGTAGTGTTACACCACATCTCCCCACCCTTTGAGATTAGAGGAGTGGTCCTTCTGCTATGCTGTCTACATTATTCTACCAAATATTCTGGTTTGCAAAGGGGGCCTTGGGTACATGATCCTTATTGTATTTCAAACAGGTCTTCCAACTCTGTACATGCATTTTTACATCAGTTAAGGGCCTGGGGACAACAATGGCATGTGAAATGTGACCCATAGTTGAGGTCAGGCACAACAACACACCATCTAAAACAAAAATAATTTTTTGACCATATCGAGCCCATTCCCAAAGTTGAGTTACAGAATCATCATCATTCTGCATACGCACAAATTCCGTCTTTATCAAACCATCAAAATTAACAGAGGGTAAACACACAAGGGATTTACTGTCCAGTGAATTATCAAAACAATTAGAGGAAGAAAAGATTGAAAAGTCGTCAACACACACAGTTGTCACAGTTGTTAACCTCGGCTTCAGTACTGGGAGCGTCTTCATTTAAAAACTTGGACAAATCAATGTCCATGCAATCTTCCAAGTGGGGAGTATACAGTTTACAATAATTTCCAATGAAGTTGGTTTAGCACCTTCAATAGTTTGCATCACTTCATTCTGTCTTTCACACTCAGCTTCTTCACATGCCCTAATTCTTGTTGTAGCAAACACATTAGTGGGCAAAGTCAAATAACTGGAGGTAGAGATCACCCAAGTCAGACCCAAGTTGTATAGTTCCTTTAGGGAGAGTTGCAGTTACTAAATCTAAAACATTTTGGGGGTTAAAACAGGTGAGAGCTAATGCCCCTTTCCTCCCCCCCATTTCCTCCAAGTACTATTTCATTAACTTGTGTTCGTAAGTATAATATGTTATTATTATAATATAAGCAAAGTATTGTTTTTGTTGTTATGTAGTGATCTCCTATTCACCAAACAACCACTTCACATCCAATGTCCTGTCCAGACTAGAGGCAGTGATGGGCATTGACATTGTGTCTGTCCTAGCCAACAGTCACTCTCAACTAACAAAATCTACTGGAGTAGAACTACCAGACCTTAATCCACAAATAGATCCTATGTATTATGCAACTAGACTTTTTGTCACGTGGTGTGAGCTACATCATCCAACATGGCAACAACTACTAGATGTATTACAAGATATTGGACTAACAGAGCTGAGTCAGCAAATTGATGCATTCATGAGAGGTAAGAGTAACTTAAGATTTATAAAAAAAACAACAACTTTAGATAATGCTGTGTCTACTGCCGTATATATGTGTGCTGGCAGACACTGCTTGTGTCTATGTGCTGTGTCCACACACAATACTCAGTTTAAATGCTGTGTCTGGTCTCTCTCAGTCCTTTGTTCACACACTATTAAATTTCAGTTGACAGTGGGTGAAGGGGGGATATAATGGTGACATCTATAATATTTACTGGTAGTGGTTACAAAAGCTGTTGTAGAGAAAGCAGAAATGGCATGGAAGAAGAAATCAACACCATCACTACAACTTGTATTGTTTTCTTTTTTACATAAAAAATAACCTTTTTTTCTAGATAGCACATTAATTGCAGCTACAAATAGAACATTTAATTTTTTAAAGTCACATTTTTTTTTATCATTAGTTGAGTCTACAAAATTCACTTTCACCAAAATTAGGGGGAAATCAAGCCTACCCACTAGCCCCACCCCCTGTCTGCAGTCATTGTCTAGACACTACTGTGTGGTAGTGTAGTCTGTGTTTACTGCTTTCAATGAATGTGTTTTATTGCAGTACTTTATGTGGCAAATATATTTTTTGTATAGGATTTTTCAAGTACGAAGACGCCTACAAACACTTCATTGTTTCCAAGGATGTGCTGGAGTTTCTGTCTATAAAGTTTATGTTTCTTGGTCCTCCACGACAAGGCAAGAGTACAACTCGCCGTCGAGTTATGAAAGAGATCATAGATCTTCTGTCATCAAAAGAAGACAAGCAAATTCATGGCAGCACAGGCACAGTGGAGTGTTGCTCCAATATGTTCGTCCAAGGAACATCTGATCCAACTACAGCAGAAAGAAGAGCACGCTGGACCATAGTTCAAAATCTCATTGAGGAAGCATCTATACTCTTTCACAGTCTTAGAGATAGTCTGGAGATTGAATCCACTTCTGAAGCTAGAGCTGAATCCCGCAGAGGTAGTGCAACCAGTGCAGAGGTCAGTCAGGCTAGCAGTACAGAGCAATCTCATCTGGTGGAAGAGCCACCACAACCTTCTTTATTGCAGAAGATGATGGCAAGATTGAAGTCATTTACCAAAGGCAAGCATCCCAGGAGTAAGAAATCCTCTCCACTTTCACTAACACCTGTCCAACTAGCTGACGAGGAGATGACATCACAAGATTATTCTGAAATAGCTGCCATATTCCAGAAAGTGTCCAAACAACCACAGTTTGTTGAAAATGTAAAGCATTCTTTCAGAGCTTTCTTGAGGATGGAGGACACTGGAGGGCAGCCTGAGCTGATGGACATGCTACCAGCACTCACCATAGGGCCTGGTCTCTACTTGCTGTTGTTTAGCTATGAGTTCCAATTAGATGAAGAGTATCGGGTCTTTTATCAGAGAGCTTCGGGAGAGACAACTGCACCAGAGAACTCCGAGTTTACTCTGCAAGAGATGCTTTTGCGTACTCTGGCCAGTATATCTTGTTTCAGTTCCTCCACCCATCTTAAACCTCAACCAGGACCAGACGACTCAGCCATTGATGAGATACTGGAGTCCTCCAAGTCAATAGTGTATCTAGTGGGTACTCACAAAGACATGGTTACTGAAGAAGACATTGCTACAGTCGACTCACAGCTTCAAAAGGTGATTGGAAACACTGACTTCTACAAGAATGACATAGTTCAATTCTGCTCAAAAGATAAACTTGTTATTTCTGTGGACAACATGGGAGGCGGAGTAGAAGAAATCCACCACCTGCAACAGCTGCTAGAGAATGCCATGGAGAAACACTTTAAAAAGATGAAAATTCCAGCTGTGTGGCTTCTGTTTAGCTTGTGTCTTCGCATGAGAAAAGTGAGGACAGCCAGCCTGGAGACCTGCTTGGCCGTGTCCAGTGCCTTGAATATGACACCCTACGAGACCGATGCAGCTCTGTGGTTTCTTCATCACCATGCCGGTGTTCTGATGTACTTCCCCAGTTTGCCTGGTTTGGAAGACCTGGTCATCATAGACATCCAGGTAGTGTATGACAGTATCACTGGTGTCATTCTTAAAGCCATGAGCTTTGATAGCGTAGGTCATGCCACCGCTGAGAGATTCAGGAAGACAGGTCAATTCACTATGATAGATTTGAAAAAAGCTACAGCTGATATTTCGGGAGATCTGATTCTACCAGAGCAACTGGTAGCTTTGCTTGCATATCTTCACTTAGTAGCTGAGATTGTGTCAGTCGAATCTTGTGATGCTAGCCCAGTCTTAGAAGAACAAAAAGAATACATCATGCCTTGCGTGTTAGAAAACACTAGTGCACAGGAACTTGACCAATTCCACAAAGAATCGTGTAGATCGTGTTTGGTGGAACCTCTCTTGATGTATTTCAGCAGTGGGTTTACTCCTATAGGACTCTTTCCTGCTTCAATAGCTTGTCTCATATCCAACAAGTCCTTTAAATTCATTAGAGAAGGTGTCAAGAAAAACATGGTGCACTTTTGGTACGGAACAAAAAAAATTCGCGTCACATTCATTTCTCGTTGCAAATATTTTGAAGTCATAGTTTCATGCAATGCTAAATTCCAAGACTCCATTCATGGTGAATGTACTGCTCTGAAACAAGAAATAGAGGGCACACTAAAGAAGGCTAGTTCCAGAATGAACTACAGCAGCTACATGGACTACCAGTTTGCCTTTGACTGTCGTTCACATGAAGGAGGGAACCATCTCGGAATGGTCGATGGGACAGATGAAATTCCAGAAGTTATGACATGTCCCTTCAATTTACAAGCAGTTGTACTCGCCAATAGACACCTCATTTGGTATGGACAGGTATGTAGAAATAGACTATGTATTCTAACTTGCAAACTCTTGTTCATTTGGCATTAGAAATATGAGAAGATAGATCCTGTGGTAGAGATATCTGAAAGTAAGTCGAGTTGCTATTAGTAGTGAGCTAGTATAATTGAACATGTTTTATTATTAGATGACAACAACTTCAGTATATTTCTGAGTGTGTATCCTGACTTGGTGCACTCAGTGACGCCTTGTGTTATGACAGTAGCTGATCACTGCTACAGTATTGGACTCATATCACAATGTACCTATGATCAACTTCGTGAACGTAAAGACCTGATTGGCAAAGACAGAGCAAGGACTCTTTTAGACAACATTCGTACAGTCTTTTCATCGAGACCCTCAGTTCTCAAGGAGTTTGTTACTGTATTGTCCCAAACAGGAGAATGTAATGATGTGGCAGATAAAATACAGCAGCAGCTCCAGTAAGTATATTGTTATTATTGTAGTATTTGTATTATTGTATTGTTTGTGTCATAGAAGTGTGGAGTGACACTACATGGACATAGATGCATTGCAAAATATTAAATCTGCACTTTTTATATATCACTGTTGATAATGTATCTCATATTTCAAATTTAAATTGGACATTGAATTTGCACATATTTTTTAATATATAATTTATTTCTATTGTTATTTTATATTTCATTAAAAATTGATTAAACAATTTTAATTTGATGTTAAAAATTTTAAAAGTATGTTTTAAAGTAAAGTACATGTATTTTTATTAGCCAATAGTCATCCATTCAACTACTCCAGCAAAATGTTCAGCTGCAGTAAGTATCCTTGATGGTAGATCTTTCACCTCTCTTGTCTCACAGTATCTTGTTGGCAGTGTACAGTGATCCATCACCTCTCTTGTCTGGCAGTATCTTGTTGGCAGTGTACAGTGATCCATCACCTCTCTTGTCTGACAGAATCTTGTTGGCAGTGTCCAGTGATCCATCACCTCTCTTGTCTGACAGTATCTTGTTGGCAGTGTCCAGTGATCCATCACCTCTCTTGTCTGACAGTATCTTGTTGGCAGTGTACAGTGATCCACCACCTCTCTTGTCTGACAGTATCTTGTTGGCAGTGTACTGTGATCCATCACCTCTCTTGTCTGACAGTATCTTGTTGGCAGTGTACAGTGATCCACCACCTCTCTTGTCTGACAGTATCTTGTTGGCAGTGTACTGTGATCCATCACCTCTCTTGTCTGACAGTATCTTGTTGGCAGTGTACAGTGATCCACCACCTCTCTTGTCTGACAGTATCTTGTTGGCAGTGTCCAGTGATCCATCACCTCTCTTGTCTGACAGTATCTTGTTGGCAGTGTACAGTGATCCATCACCTCTCTTGTCTGACAGTATCTTGTTGGCAGTGTCCAGTGATCCATCACCTCTCTTGTCTGACAGTATCTTGTTGGCAGTGTACAGTGATCCATCACCTCTCTTGTCTGACAGTATCTTGTTGGCAGTGTACAGTGATCCATCACCTCTCTTGTCTGACAGTATCTTGCCTGCAGTGTACAGTGATCCATCACCTCTTTTGTCTGACAGTATCTTGTTGGCAGTGTACAGTGATCCATCACCTCTCTTGTCTGACAGTATCTTGCCTGCAGTGTACAGTGATCCATCACCTCTCTTGTCTGACAGTATCTTGCCTGCAGTGTACAGTGATCCATCACCTCTCTTGTCTGACAGTATCTTGTTGGCAGTGTACAGTGATCCATCACCTCTCTTGTCTGACAGTATCTTGCCTGCAGTGTACAATGATCCATCACCTCTCTTGTCTGACAGTATCTTGCCTGCAGTGTACAGTGATCCATCACCTCTCTTGTCTGACAGTATCTTGCTGGCAGTGTACAGTGATCCATCACCTCTCTTGTCTGACAGTATCTTGCCTGCAGTGTACAGTGATCCATCACCTCTCTTGTCTGACAGTATCTTGTTGGCAGTGTACAGTGATCCATCACCTCTCTTGTCTGACAGTATCTTGTTGGCAGTGTACAGCTCAGTTCAGCCCCCAACCTATACACACTGTTACTGGATGTCCTCATCAGGTTCAGACCTTCATGGCAAACAGAATACCTGCTATCCTGGAGTCTGTGCCAGCAACACACTGGAGGCATGTACCTACTGACCAAAACCCGGCAGGCCTCATCAGCCGGGGAATGAATGCAACCTCTCTCATCAACAACTCCCTGTGGTTGCAAGGTCCACAGTGACTGAAACAAGCACTGGCCCATATATCAACGCAATCATCCGGACTCAGTCCCAGAGTTCAAGATAACCTGCAATATTCTCCAAGCAACTGAGCACAAACCATCCATCTGGTCTAACTTCTCCTCATTTCACCAATTATTGCCTAGTTGAGGAGGTCCTGGCAACTGCAGCAAGAAGCCCCACAAGAGGTCATTAAAAATTTTCGTAATTTCTTGACAGTATCGAACTCCGAGACGCTGAGCTCAACCTCCTCCAACTTGCCCAACAATACTCGCTGGACGATATATTTGAAGCTCTGAGATGTCAGAAGAGCTTACCCAAGGGTCATTCATTGCCTTGTTTGATGGGAGGTTTCTCTGGATGGCAACAAACTTCTTTGAGTAAGTGGTTGTGTACGTGACCCCAACTCACCCAGGGAATCCAAGTTTCTAATCCACTGATGCTCCAGTCACACCTCACCAGACTCTTGGTCTCTACTTCTCATCACTCATATTCACACCTAGTTTCTAATTCCACTGATGCTCCAGCCACACCTCACCAGACTCTTGGTCTCTACTGCTCATCACTCATATTCACACCTAGTTTCTAATTCCACTGATGCTCCAGTCACACCTCACCAGACTCTTGGTCTCTACTTCTCATCACTCATATTCACACCTAGTTTCTAATCCACTGATGCTCCAGTCACACCTCACCAGACTCTTGGTCTCTACTGCTCATCACTCATATTCACACCTAGTTTCTAATTCCACTGATGCTCCAGTCACACCTCACCAGACTCTTGGTCTCTACTGCTCATCACTCATATTCACACCTAGTTTCTAATTCCACTGATGCTCCAGTCACACCTCACCAGACTCTTGGTCTCTACTGCTCATCACTCATATTCACACCTAGTTTCTAATTCCAATGATGCTCCAGTCACACCTCACCAGACTCTTGGTCTCTGCTGCTCATCACTCATATTCACACCTAGGAGTTTTAGCACTTCTCTCAACCCTCAGTGACACCTACTACATTCCAGGCTTGAGGAATTTTCTGAAGAAGATCAGCCAAAACTGTCCCACATGCCAGAGGACCTATGCCAGACTGCTGGGATAGCAGATGGGCCTTCTGCTTCACTAAACTACGCCAGCCCCTCCATTCGCCAGGACTGGAGTAGACTTTGCTGGCCCCTTTCTAATAAGTTAAGGTCACACCCGATGTCCGGTCCTCATAATGACCTACACCTGCCTCTTTGCCTGCCTGACCACCAGAGCAGTCCATCTAGAACTATGCATTGAGCTCTCCATGCAAGAGTTCATGGCTGCTTTGGAGAAGTTTACAGCACGACGAGGCACACCTGCCCATATCTACTCCGACAATCGGTCAAACTTTATTGGTGCACACCAGGAAATCCTCAAACTCCAACGACTTCATGATGCCAAGGAGACCAAGATAGCTATCTCATGCTTCTGCATGACCATGTCCATAAAATGGCACTTCATTCCACCTCAAGTACCTAACTTTGGCAGACTATGGGAGGCATGGTGTCCGAAGTATGAAGATACTTCTGAGAAAGCTTGTGCCTCCCCACCACCTGCATTTCGACGAGCTTTACACGCTCTTAGTTGAAGCTGAGGCCATACTTAACTTCCAACCTATTGTTCCCTAAACAGCACAGACTCAAACAGTGTCCATGGTAAGCACTCTACACTAATGATCAGCTTATATCTTGCCTTTCTGTGTTCTTTGTTTGAAATACTCTAGGATTACAAGTCTGCATGGATCATCGAATACTAGCTAAGTGAACGTTAATGCTTCCTTTGTGAAACTCTGACATGATGTGTTGTTAGATCAACAACTTTTCATCATCATCCAATAATTTTATGGCAGTTTAATGGAGAAGTGTGGAGTATAATCATACCTTGTATGATGGAGCACTGTGGTGTCCATTGAGGTGGTAGGTACCGAGTCATAATTAATTTAGTGTATCAACACAGAAACTTGAGTGAAGCAAATCTTACAGTGACACTGTAAGCTACTACCTCAGAGTGAGAGGAAGTCACACAACAGGGATTCTACCTAATGTCCACTATTTTGGTTATTGAGTAATTTTAAGTTTTAGTAATTAGTTAAACTAACAAAATAAACTGACAATTTTTATTGCTTTTTGTTACTCTTTTTAAGCTGTCTATAATAGCTGAGTGACTGAGACATTTAATTAAGACCTACAGATAGCAATTCAATTGTTGGTTTAGTATTTAACTAATATCTCAACAAGATCTAGTAAATATATTTTACTGTTATGTACATATATCAACTTATAACAACATCAATTCGTGTCAGCAATTCACACCTAGCTACAAAGACAGTCTGGACTCTTGATTCTGCCAATATATTTTTAAACATTACACTCTTTGAAAGTCCTCCAAATTTTAGTCTTCCCCCCTCCCCCCGCAAATCTCTAGCTAGTTACCCATAGCTAGCCAGCTATCTTTACTACAGTTGTGCCATATCTTTTTTTGACAATAACACCAGCGTATGATAATTATAGTGAATGTTACACAATAATAATTATAGCATACACTAAATAATCATGACAAGAAGGAGGACTACTGGAGTAGAAACAAATATACATGAAGTTTTGAACCTTTCTTGGATATTTTCAGTGATGTTCATGTATTGGTATGATATTCATGTATTTGTAAAAATGATGTTGATGTATTTGTATAAATGATGTTCATGTATTTGTATAAATGATGTTGATGTATTTGTATAAATGAAGTTGATGTATTTGTATAAATGATGTTCATGTATTTGTATAAATGATGTTCATGTATTTGTATAAATGATGTTGATGTATTTGTATAAATGATGTTTCAGTGTGTGTATGAACTGCTAACTGTAGAAAAATGATACCTCTGTTTTGAAAGTGTGTGTGTGTGTGTGTGTGTGTGTGTGTGTGTGTGTGTGTGTGGCTGTGTAGCGTAGTGTAGTGGTTGTGTCCTTGGCTCAGGGCCTGAGGTCCCCGAGTTCAAGCCCAACTCAGGCAATTTTTCCATCTGATTTTCCATCTGCCTCCTACCAGCCCCACCAGTCCACCCAGCTGTGATTGGGTACCTGGCATTTGCTGGGGTGCAAATTCAAGGCCTTTTCTCATGGAACAGCAATGATCCAGGTGGGACTTTGAGTGCCCACACAACTAGCTGTGAGGAAAAGCCTGTTCTCCTGCAAGTTCCTAGCCCGGCTCCAGGAGTTTTGCCTGCATGGCTCACTGTGCCTGCTTAGTGCACATAGGCATCCTGGCTCTGCCAGGTGCGCATAACTGCTAGCGGTTGCAAGAGAATTTGTGTGTGTGTGTGTGTGTGTGTGTATGTGTAGATGTACGAGTTATAGAAGTAAGGCTAGGTAATGCAGTAGAAATAGGAGAAGAAGGAGGAAAAAACAAAGTACCATTGGTAGTCTTTGCAGAGGCGTCAAATACCCCCCTGCGTTTGGTGTTGGTTGGCTCTTCCTTGAAGACTCCATGTACCAGCAAGTAGTAGGTGTTAGGACAGAGGTTCTCCAGTGGGTACAACCTCAGCATGGTCAAGATCCATGTGCTCCTTCAAGACTGTCTCAAAGTCCTGAAGTTTGTTCTTGTGCCAAAGGGAAATTTCATAGCTTAAATTGGTTGATGGCTCAATTCTGTGAGTCTTCAAGTTGGAAGTATTGTTGTTTACTCTAGGAAGTTCAACTTTGTAGCACCCATCAGGATCCACCTGGTGGGTCCTGGAAGTGTTGAACGACATTTGTCTCTTGAGATGAGAGAGAGGTAGTCTCTGGAACACGGTTCAGTTCCCAGAGCCTTTTCAGTGCTCCTTGAAGAGGATCTTCAATTGACTGAGTTTGGAAATGAGCTGGTGTGGCAGGTTCTAGTTGATTTGGAGTAGTGGAGGAGGCTGTAAGAGGTCCAGTAATTGTCCAGCTGAAGATAGTGTTAGTAGTAGCAAACTTGGCCTCTGGGATGTAGTGAAAGTCTTGAGTGATGCACTTGCACCTGTCAACTGAGCAGCTGATCAGGTCTAGAGGGCCATTTAGGTTGGGATCTGGAAGTCACAACCCTTGGAGTGCGGGGTCACAGAGAATGGTTTCCCTGCAGTGAGGAGGCTGGGACATCTTGAGCTTGGGCACAATAAAAAAAGAGATGGGCACTTGCTGTGAGTGTGGGAATCACTAAGACAGTTTCAGCAACGTTGATTGTCTTTGACAACCTTGATACACCAAGTCTATGTCATATGACCACATCGTGAGAGTGAGTGGACTTTGGAGTATCCGTCATCCCCTTGTGAGTGGACTAGCACTATTCCTTTGGCATACTGTCTTCATGGCTTTGAGAAGCAGGCATTTTTTCTCAGTGCCAGTGAGATGGGCACCTTGAGTAGAAAGGGTAGTTGAGAATTTTTCTCTTTTTAACAGCCAATATAGTTAATTGTAACACAGCTTAATATTGGCTGTTAAAAAGAGAAAAATTTGCTATTATTATAATTATTTCAGCCGAGAATGACTGAAACTTTCATTATTATAAAAGATATAAAGATAGATTTTGATTTGTCTGTATGACTGTTTGTACATAAAAGTTCAATACAATTCAAAGAAGACTGGACAAGATACTTGAAAACAATGGCCTCTTCTCTGATTTTATATTCTTGCAATGTTGTGAAACGAGCGTGTAACATTTAATGATGACTACGTCTAAAGTTCAAATTGTCTAATTTATATATAGATATTTCATATTCTGAAAGATTTTACATGATTTCATTAAACAGCTGATGCCATAGCTTATAAGTAATTCCATATATGGTAATAATTTTCATGGGTGATACATGCCATTAATACACTATAGTGTTGTAATTTTGAAATTCTTTCCATAGCAGCACAAGAGATCGAGTCGAAGACTTACTGACAGGCAGCCATTATGTGTAGGAACTAGTTAAATTTTATGTGTAGGGACTGGTTATTTTCATACCAGCATTGAATCATGATCTCATATATCCTGGTGGAGGTGGTAATCGCTATGTAGTTGACAGTGCTATGTTTCATACCAGCATTGAATCATGATCTCATACATCCTGGTGGAGGTGATAATCACTATGTAGTTGACAGTGCTATGTTTCAGGATAAATATGTGTTCATTATTTGATACCTTCTCTAGAGTAATAATAGATTCACAGCTTACTATGTTGCATCTGAAGAGAACTGTACTCTCTCTGACACTCACAGTGGAACAGTCCAACAAAACTCCATGGAAGTTGCACCTCTCTGGGCCAGTTATACATTCATTCAGATCATTCTGGCAATTAGCACCTGTAAATCCAGGAAGACAGGAACATTTGTAAGATTCCAACTGATCAATATTATACTGTGTGTTAGAGTTATTACAAGCCACGCCCACACAGTCATCAATTTCCTCAGAGCAGTAAGTTCCAGTATATCCTGGTGTGGTGTCCTTGGGCTCGATTTGGGAAGATACAACAGGGGAGCCTCCATGCACGTAGTTATAAATTACTGAACAAATCTTATTCTTCTGTGCATGCGTCTTACAATACAGGATGATCACAAAAGTAATAGGTAAAGAATGATATACACAGAAATAATGAGACAATACCACACCTGGCCGACAGGTACAGCCACCATTATCAAGTTCACAAAACCTTCCACAAAATGGAGGTCTGCATTTTAAAAACACACTGTAGGTAAAGTGAAGCCAGTTCAAATATTCCTTCAGTAATTCTTCACCTTGACTTCTTTCCTACTTGGAATCCTTTGATGATAAGTCTGTTAATCAACATCGAGTAATTATGCTGCAGTTAGCTATATGTAATTTTTGAGTCCACATTTCTAGAATATAAAAATTGTAGTGACATAAAAAAGTGAGTTGGCTACCAGCTATGCAGAGTTAGTACTTCAGTATTTTGAGCTTTGATGTAGATAAAACAAGAGTCGATCAATTTTTCGACTGAAATGAAGTAAAATAATTGTACTTGAAATGAAAGCGAAATTGTATGCACAGAAGGGTTATGTGTAGCAAGCTAAACTACCTTCACCTTTGTCTAACTTCACTGCTTTATTGTTTGCACCTGATCATGAACTGTTTGAGCAATTGAGGATTTGCTCTGGAATTTGTTGTTGTGATAGGCTTCAAACTTGGTTATTAAATTTAGCTAATATTGTTATGGTATATAAATTGTTGTGTGGTATGTGGTACTCCTTCACTTAAGAAATTTTTCAATTACTCCCCCCTCCCCCTTTTATCTCTCTCTCCACACACACTTTAACAGCCCTTACTAGCAATAAGACAATAAGAGCGCTATCAGAGCTCTTTATTACCCTTTACCCGCTACACGGGGGAGGAAAGGGTCTGGAACACACAGCGGTTCTAGCTCCACCCAGAAGTTGGTGGAGGTAATTAGGCTTTAACACTATGAATAACATTAGCAGTATCACAACTAGCTGTAACCACTATTTCTGCGAGCTGCAATTTCGCGCATGAACAGTGATGAGTATCTCCGACGAGACTGCGTTAGATGCTGTGCACAAATCTTAGGCCGTCTGGGTGTCTAATGAAAGAATGAATACATTTTGACTGCAAAAACAGCATTGATCCATTTTGCTGAGTAAAAGTTTTCGCTCGCAAGTTTCTCCTTTACCGCACATGGTCACTTAATGTTATTCATAGTGTTAAAGCCTAATTACCTCCACCCACTTTCGGGTGGAACTAGAACCGCTGAGTCAATGGCAGTGTTTCAGACCCTTTCCTCCACCCGCATAGCGGGTAAAGGGTGACAAAGGGTCTGGCTAAGTGAGACTAATCAGAGCTAGTTGCTCCACTCACTGTATAAGTGTGTCTCTTTGTCAGACTATCTATCTGTCCATTTCATAAATATGAGATTCCACTTTTATTTGCGGTGTAACTAGTGGTGTGCTTGAGCACAAATGGCGAGCGAGCCTTACTACAACAACTAACACTCAAGCTACTAAAATAAAGTCGAGCTATTAAATTATGTATGCGGTAAAGGGGATTCAATGCCATAGACCGCTCCCCGCAACTGTTTGAATTGAAAAAGAAGCAACAAAATCAAGTCACGTTATTTAAAGTTTTCTTTGTGACATTCTTAATAGTAGTTGTAATGCACAATACTTTCACACAACTGAACATACCTACGCAAGACTTACCTTCGTGGTTCGTCTAGTGGACAATGAATTTTCAAGTAAATGCTGTTGAGTAGGGCTTATAACTGTTGTTGAAGCCATAACTGAAATAATCTTCTTTGTTTTGTATACTTTATTTATTTCATGTTATTTCACTTACTTTATTTCCTTTCCCTATCTTTATTTCTTTTCAGCCTTCAGTTTCCTCGTCGATGTCTTCGTCAGAGTTCTCGTCGTCAATTATCGCTCTTCATGACTTCGAGCTATTTATATCGCCCTTCATTACCTCGAACTATTCATCACGCATATCCCCTAACATATAAACAGTTGTCATCGTTCAAGTTTGTCAGTTCTCGCTTGTTATTCTTAGTCATCTATTGTCTCACCCTTGTTTTACAGCCAAAGAACTCATCCAAGGTAGTCAACCAGTTTTTATATCACCGATATTACTTATATCATATTTAAACTGTCTATTTTTGGTTTCATCTTTTACTTGTAAGGACTACAGTCCTTTTTCACTTAGTGCTCTCGGTGTCTTTGGCATATGTTCTTTATAATTCATAATTAAACATTTTAGTTATTTATTCAGTAAAGAACTGACTCAGAAGGTGACACCAGTGGTTGGGAGTTACGCCCCAGTTAATGAGAGTAGCATCAGCTCGCCCAGTAACTTGGTTGGGAAAGAGTATCTTGGTTTGGGTATTAGCCATTCCGCAACCTAACAACTGTGACAAATAGCGTATTAACTTACCACGGCCACTAACTCGAATAGAAATGGAGCTCCCATACGTTTTTGAGTTTTAACTGCACCCGCAAAAGAATTCAAAGCGGTAAACAATTCAATTTCTAAGGTGATACGGGTAATGGTCGCTAAACCAGAGGACTCTGTTTAGTGAAGTTTGGGACGGGGTCGAACACGGAGTGAACACAAAAATACGCGAGGGTCAAAGTACAAAATGACATACGTATGTCCAAACATATATAAACTAGTGGTGTGCTTGAGCACAAATGGCGAGCGAGCCTGCCTAGTTAAAACTATAGTATTGTTACTACAGAATTTATATTGTAGCTTCATGCAGAACTGTATAATAGCAGTAGCAAACACAAATACCAAATTACACTCTTACCTGAGTAATGGTAACTTCTGTAGTATCAGGCTTGAGCAATTCTGCAGGAATTATCCCACAATTTGGAGCCCAAGTTTCAAGTAAGACTTTCTTAATGCTGCAGTATCAGAAGAAAGTGGAGTCAAGCATAAAAGGCCGTGTTTTTAGGAGAAAAAACGGTACCCGCACGCGCGTTTAAGGGGTACGTACAATCCATACATTATTGGCGAGCGAGCGTAGCGAGCGAGACACTTACAGGGGTAACACAATTGAAAATCGGGGATGTTTGTTTATTGGCGAGCGAGCTTAGCGAGCGAGGGGTAACAACACAATTGAAAATCGGGGATGTTTGTTTGTTGGCGAGCGAGCTTAGCGAGCGAGACAGTATTAGGGGTGGATAATGCAAAATCGGGTATATGTTATATGTATATGTGTGTAAGGATGGTACGTATGCCCCAAAAATGCGCGCGCGGGGAACTTTTTTCTCCAAAAAACACGGCTTTTTAGGCTTGACCCCAGTTTATTCTGAAACTACAGCACTAAGCAAGCCTTATTTTATACTTAAGCTCCGAATTGTGAGAAAATTCCTGCGAAAACGCTTGCTTTTCAAGAAACAAAAGGTTGATTCGCCTGGTTACTATGGCATTGAAGACCCTTTTCCAGACTTAATTTTAAAACTTCGCCTAGTGCCGGTTGTTTGTCAAGAGCCGTTGGTAGTCAGAATGCCGTAGTACTAGTGGTGTGCTTGAGCACAAATGGCGAGCGAGCCTTAAACTACACTATTGTTAAATTTGATTTTAACAACTAACACTCAAGCTACTAAAATAAAGTCGAGTTTACGTATGCGGTAAAGGGGTTTCAGTGTCATAGTAACCTCTCCCGCAACAGTTTGAATTGAAAAAGAAGCAACAAAATCAAATCACGTTATTTAAAATTTTCTTTGTGATATTCTTAATAGTAGTTGTAACGCACAATACTTTCACGCAACTGAACATACCTACCCAACTTGCCTTCGTGGTTCGTCTAGTGGATAATGAATTTTTAAGTAGATACTGTTGAGTAGGCGTATTAACTTACCACCGCCACTAACTCGAATAGAAATGGAGCTGCCATACGTTTTTGAGTTTTAACTGCACCCGCAAAACAAGTCAAAGCTGTGGAAGCTACTACTTCTCGAGGGAAGCTGAGGTAAGTACGTAATTCCGCTAAGCTCGCTCGCCAATAAACAAACATCCCCGATTTTCAATTGTGTTACCCCTGTAAGTGTTAGCTAAATATGCCAAATTAACTCTGGCCTTTCTTTTTTGTAGCTAAGAGCTTGTCAACAGTGACTGGTAAATTCAAACAGTCAGATTGGCTCAAATTTGGTACTACAAAAGTTACCACTGCTCAAGAAAATGAGGTAAGAAAGTAATTTTGTATTTGTATGCTAAAATTGATTGTCTTTTGTTTTTGTAGGTGAGAGCTTGTTGTCAAGAATTCAAGGTAATTCAGATGGTCAAAGTAACTTCAATTTGATACTACAGAAGTTATCAATACTCAAGAATGATGTAAGTAGTAATTCCATATTTGTTGGCTAAAATTACAAATAATAACACTGGTTTATTTTTTATCGTAGCTGAGAACTTGTTCAAGAGTTACTGGTGATTGAGATTATCAGAATGGTTGATGTTTGATACTACAAAAGTTACCATTAATCAGGTAAGAGAGTGATTTTGTATTTTGTTTGCTGAAATCAAATGTCATAACTGCTATTATTGGCGAGCGAGCGTAGCGAGTGAGACACTTACAGGGGTAAAAATGAAAAAATCGGGGATGTTTGTTGGCGAGCGAGCGTAGCGAGCGAGACAGTATTAGGGGTGGATAATGCAAAATCGGGTATATGTTATTGGCGAGCGAGCGTAGCGAGCGAGCGTAGCGAGCGAGACACTTACAGGGGTAACACAATTGAAAATCGGGGATGTTTGTTTATTTATTTATTTATTTATATATATGGACGTACGTATGTCATCGCGTTTTTGTGTTAGTTATGTGGTCGACCCCGTTCCAAATTGCACTAAACAGAATCCTCTGGTTTATCGATCAGTACCCGTATCACCCTAGAAATTGAATTGTTTACCGTTTGAATTCTTTTGCGGGTGCAGTTTTTCTATTAGAGTTAGTGGCGGTGGTAAGTCAATGCGCTCTTTGTCACGGTTATAAGCCGCGCGCAACAGTATTTACTTGAAAATACATTGTCCACTAGACTACTGCGAAGGTAAGTCTGTGTAGGTGCATGTCCAGTTGTGTCAAAGCATTATGTGTTACAACCACTACTTAGCTAAAGAATATCACAAAGAAAACTTTTAAATAACGTGTATTGTTTTGTTGTTGTTTTTTTTCCTTCAATTCAAGCAGTTGCAGAGAGTTGTTACTATGGCACTGAAATCCCTTTACCCTGTATGCTAAATTTAAAAACTGGACCTTATTTTCAGTAGCTTCAGTGTTAGAAGTCAAATATAAAAATAGTATAGTCTTTAGGCTCGCTCGCCATTTGTGCTCAAGCACATCACTAGTATATATATATGTATGTATGTATGGATGGTACGTATGCTCTTTAAACGCGCGCGCGGGGAACTTTTTTATCCTAAAAACACGGCTATTTAGGCTTGACTCTAGTTTATTCTGAAACTACAGCATTAAGCAAACCTTACTCTTTATACTTAAGCTCCAAAGTATGAGAAAATTCCTGCTAAAACGCTTGTTTTCAAGACACAAAAAGTTGATTCGACAGGTTACTATGGCATTGAAGACCCTTTTCCAGACTTAATTTCAAAACTTCGCCGTTTTATGGGGGATACGAGAGTGCCGGTTGTTGGTTGTCAAGAGCCGTTGGTAGTCAGAATGCCGTAGTACTAGTGGTGCGCTCGAATAGCGCAAATGCATGGCGAGCGAGTAAATATATGAGTATAGGTAACGATGATTTGTGAAGGAAAACACTAAATAATAGCAATGATTAGGCATGAAGAGTTAACAATAACAGAATTACCTGAATAAACTTCGAAAGCAGTGGCAAAGAAGAGCAGCTTGGCAATTTGCCATTCAGTCTTTCGCCAAGGAGAGAGTAGCTATAAACTTTTTGGTTGAAACTTAATTGAAAAATACTGGAACTGTGAACGCTTTACCTAACTTACGTAATTAGAAGCGCGGGCGAAATTTTTTGACGTACGCATACATACCTACATATATATATATATATATCTGAAATCTCAATTGAACACGACTGAGAGTCAGCTTCGCTCGCTTCGCTGAATTAATGCTATGGATGCGGGAAGCTGAGATAAGTATGCAATTCCATATTTGTAAGCTAAATATGCAAAATTAACTCTGGCCTTTCTTTTTTGTAGCTAAGAGCTAGTCAACAGTGACTGGTAAATTCAAATAGTCAGATTGGCTCAAATTTGGTACTACAAAAGTTACCACTGCTCAAGAAAATGAGGTAAGAAAGTAAGTTTGTATTTGTGTGCTAAAATTGATTGTCTTTTGTTTTTGTAGGTGAGAGCTTGTTGTCAAGAATTCAAGGTAATTTAGATGGTCAAAGTAACTTCAATTTGATACTACAGAAGTTATCAATACTCAAGAATGATGTAAGTAGTAATTCCATATTTGTTGGCTAAAATTACAAATAATAATACTGGTTTATTTTTTATCGTAGCTGAGAGCGAGCTTGTTCAAGAGTTACTGGTGATTGAGATTATCAGAATGGTTGATGTTTGATACTACAAAAGTTACCATTAATAAGGTTAGAGAGTGATTTTGTATTTGTTTGCTGAAATCAAATGTCATAACTGCTATTATAGTGTTTGCATGAAGTAAGCTAAAACATAGTAACATTTTATGTTACCTAACTATCAGGCTCGCTCGCCATTTGTGCTCAAGCACACCACTAGTTTATTTGTATATATGTTTGGACGTACGTATGTCATTTTGTACTTTGACCCTCGCGTTTTTGTGTTAGTTACGTGGTCGACCCGATCCCAAATTGCACTAAACAGAATCCTCTGGTTTATCGATCAGTACCAGTATCATCACCCTAGAAATTGAATTGTTTACCGTTTTGAATTCTTTTGCGGGTGCAGTTAAAACTTGAAAACTTAAGGGACTTCCATTTCTATTCGAGTTAGTGTCGGTGGTAAGTCAATGCGCTCTTTGTCATGGTTATAAGCCGTGCGCAACAGTATATACTTGAAAATACATTGTCCACTAGACTACCACGAAGGTAAGTCTGTAGGTGCATGTCCAGTTGTGTCAAAGCATTGTGTGTTACAACCATAACTTAGCTAAAGAATATCACAAAGAAAACGTTTAAATAACGTGTATTGTTTTGTTGTTGTTTTTTTCCTTCAATTCAAGCAGTTGCAGAAAGTTATAGTTGTTACTATGGCACTGAAATCCCTTAACCCTGTATGCTAAATAAACAAACTGGACCTTATTTTCAGTAGCTTTAGTGTTAGAAGTTAAAATCATTCATATAAAAATATTATAGTCTTTAGGCTCGCTCGCCATTTGTGCTCAAGCACATCACTAGTAGTGTTTGCATGAAGTAAGCTAAAAATAGTAACATTTTATGTTTACCTAACTATCAGGCTCGCTCGCCATTTGTGCTCAAGCGCACCACTAGTTGGCGAGCGAGCGTAGCTAGCGAGACAGTATTAGGGGTGGATAATGCAAAATCGGGTATATGTTATATATATATGTATGTATGTATGTATGGATTGTACGTATGCCCTTTAAACGCGCGCGCGGGGAACGTTTTTTCTTCAAAAAACACGGCTTTTTAGGCTTGACCCCAGTTTATTCTGAAACTACAGCATTAAGCAAGTCTTACTTTATACTTAAGCTCCAAAGTGTGAGAAAATTCCTGCGAAAACGCTTGCTTTTCAAGAAACAAAAAGTTGATTCGATCGGTTACTATGACATTGAAGACCCTTTACCAGATTTAAATTCAAAACTTCGCCTTTTTTCCGGCTAAGTGCGGCTTGTTACTAGTTGTCAAGAGCCACCTGTAGTCAGTACTAAGAGAGCTATCACTACTTCTGAAAAGCGTATGTAAGCACATAAAGTATTAATGCTAAGGAAGCTACTACTACTCGAGGGATGCCGAGGTAAGTACGCAATTCCATATTTGTTAGCTAAATATGCAAAATAACTCTGGCCTTTCTTTTTTATAGCTAAGAGCTTGTTGTCAACAGTGACTGGTAAATTCAAATAGTCAGAAGGACTCAAATTTGGTACTACAAAAGTTACCACTGCTCAAGAAAATGAGGTGAGAAAGTAATTTGTATTTGTGTGCTAAAATTGATTGTCTTTTGTTTTGTAGGTGAGAGCTTGTTGTCAAGAATTCAAGGTAATTCAGATGGTCAAAGTAACTTCAATTTGATACTACAGAAGTTATCAATACTCAAGAATGAGGTAAGTAGTAATTCCATATTTGTTGGCTAAAATTACAAATAATAACACTGGTTTATTTTTTATCGTAGCTGAAAGCTTGTTCAAGAGTTACTGGTGATTGAGATTATCAGAATGGCAGATGTTTGATACTACAAAAGTTACCATTAATCAGGTAAGAGAGTGATTTTGTACTTGTTTGCTGAAATATAAGGTCACAACTGCTATTATAGTGTTTGCATGAACTAAGCTAAAACATGGTAACAATACTTAGTTTTATGTTACCTAACTATCAGGCTCGCTCGCCTTTGTGCTCAAGCACACCACTAGTATGTATATATGTGTGTAAGGATGGTACGTATGCCCCTAAAATGCGCGCGCGGGCAACTTTTTTCTCCAAAAAAACACGTCTTTTTAGGCTTGACCCCAGTTTATTCTGAAACTACAGCATTAAGCAAGCCTTACTTTATACTTAAACGCAGAAGTGTGAGAAAATTCCTGCGAAAACGCTTGCTTTTCAAGAAGCAAAAAGTTGCTGCAACCTGTTACTATGTCATTGAAAACCCTTTACCAGATTTAAATTCAAAACTTTGCCGTTTTAGGGGGGATATGGAGTGCCGCTTGTTGGTTGTCAAGAGTCATTGGTAGTCAGAATGCCGTAGTATTAATGCTAAGGAACCTACTACTACTTGAGGGAAGCTGAGGTAAGTAGTAATTCCATATTTGTTAGCTAAATATGCAAAAATAACTCTGGCCTTTCTTTTTTGTAGCTAAGAGCTTGTTGTCAACAGTGACTGGTAAATTCAAATGGTCAGAATGACTCAAATTTGGTACTACAAAAGTTACCACTGCTCAAGAAAATGAGGTAAGAAAGTAATTTTTGTATTTGTGTGCTAAAATTGATTGTCTTTTTTTGTAGGTGAGAGCTTGTTGTCAAGAATTCAAGGTAATTCAGATGGTCAAAGTAACTTCAATTTGATACTACAGAAGTTATCAATACTCAAGAATGAGGTAAGTAGTAATTCCATATTTGTTGGCTAAAATTACAAATAATAACACTGGTTTATTTTTTATCGTAGCTGAGAGCTTGTTCAAGAGTTACTGGTGATTGATGTTATCAGAATGGTTGATGTTTGATACTACAAAAGTTACCATTAATCAGGTAAGGGAGTGATTTTGTATTTGTTTGCTGAAATCTAAATAATGTCATAACTGCTATTATAGTTTTTGCATGAAGTAAGCTAAAAATAGTAACATTTTATGTTACCTAACTATCAGGCTCGCTCGCCATTTGTGCTCAAGCACACCACTAGTTAATTTGTATATATATATGGACGTACGTATGTCATTTTGTACTTTGACCCTCGCGTTTTTGTGTTAGTTATGTGGTCGACCCCGTCCCAAATTGCACTAAACAGAATCCTCTGGTTTATCAATCAGTACCCATATCACCCTAGAAATTGAATTGTTTACCGTTTTTAATTCTTTTGCGGGGACAGTATTAGGGGTGGACAATGCAAAATCGGGTATATGTTATTGGCGAGCGAGCGGAGCGAGCGAGACACTCTCAGGGGTAATACAATTGAAAATCGGGGATGTTTGTTTATTGGCGAGCGAGCGGAGAGAGAGACAGTATTAGGGCGTGGACAATGCAAAATCGGGTATAATATGTTCGATGTATACTAGTGATGTGCTTGAGCACAAATGGCGAGCGAGCCTAAAGACTATACTATTTTTATATGAATGATTTTGACTTCTAACACTGAAGCTACTGAAAATAAGGTCCAGTTTTTAAATTTCGCATACACGGTAAAGGGATTTCAGTGCCATAGTAACAACTCTCTGCAACTGCTTGAATTGAAGGAAAAAAACAACAACAAAACAATACACCTTATTTAAACGTTTTCTTTGTGATATTCTTTAGCTAAGTAGTGGTTGTAACACACAATGCTTTGACAGACATGCACCTACACAGACTTACCTTCGCGGTAGTCTAGTGGACAATGTATTTTTAAGTAAATACTGTTGCGCACGGCTTATAACCATGACAAAGAGCGCATTGACTTACCACCGCCACTAACTCGAATAGAAATGGAAGTCCCTTAACTGCACCGCTAGCTCTGCTCGCTCCCAATTATGAGCATAATAGCACATTTTAGGTGGCATAATTGCTGCAATGCCAAGAATTGCTGGAACATCATAAATGGTAAAAAATGAGCAAAATTCGTAAAAGCCTACTGATAATACAAGAGCAGAACAACATGAGACAGGAAGTAACTTAAAACCACAGGAATGACATAACGCATAATGACCAAATAAACTACAAATCCTAATTGTTTATTTTATGTCTGAAAGGTTATTATTTTACATTCTTTATCCTCAACCTATGAGTCCAAATATGTTCTTACACACCTACCAATATTCACGGCATGTTTTATAACTCTACATAACACAATAAGTAACAAGAGTGCAACTCTATAGCTAGGAAAAAACAATGAAAAAAGATTGTTTAGCACATCAAAAAAGTTTAAGGAGTCTAGTATGTGGACACTAATTGGAAATGCCACATGTGATGGTCTCATTAACTGACTATTTTCTCACAGAAAGGGGCAAAGCTGAGAGTTATAGGGAGTGAGATTATGCAAACATCAAATAATTGTTGTGTGTTTGTCTATTGATGTTTGCTTTACTCAAACGAGATACAATACAAGACAACAATAGGTAAAGAATAGCAGATGATCTCTAACAAAATACATGAAGCTAGCTATTTGAAATATTTTAATTGTGTCTCTTTAGCTTCATTTGGCACTTCTTCCAAGTGTAGTATATCTTGTGGTCCAGGAAATGAGCTAGATAGGTCTGATAGACTTGAGGTAACCAAACTCTGTTCCATTAGAGGGCATAGTGGAAAAGATGGTGATTGAATAGAAGAACCCATCTGAGATGGAAGTGAAAATGATTGTGTTGGAATAGAAGAGTCCAGTTGAAATGGAAATGAAGGCTGTGGAATTGAAGAATCAATTTGAGTTGGTTGGAGTGGAAGGGATGGTTGTGGTATAAAAGAATCTAGTGGAGATGGTACTGGAAAGGATGGATGTGGAATAGAATAATCAAGTTGAGATAGAATTGGAAAGGATTGTTGTGGAATAGAAGAATCCAGTTGAGATATAATTGGAAAAGATGTTTGTAAAATAGAAGAATCCAGTTCAGATGGATTTGGAAAGGATTGTTGTGGAATAGAAGAATCCATCTGAGATGGATTTGGAAAGGATGGTTGTAGAATAGAAGAATCCAGTTGAGATGTGATTGGAAAGGATTGTTTAGGAATAGAAGAATCAAATTGAGATGGAATTGGAAACGATGGTTGTGGAATAGAAGAATCACATTGAGATGGAATTGGAAAAGAAGGTTGTAGACTAGAAGAATCCAGTTGAGATGGGATTGGAATGGATTGTTGTGAACTAGAAGAATCAAGTTGAGATGGAAGTGAAAATGATCGTGTTGGAATAGAAGAGTCCAGTTGAAATGGAAATGAAGGCTGTGGAATTGAAGAATCAATTTGAGTTGGTTGGAGTGGAAAGGATGGTTGTGGTATAAAAGAATCTAGTGGAGATGGTACTGGAAAGGATGGATGTGAAATAGAATAATCAAGTTGAGATGGAATTGGAAAGAATTGTTGTGGAATAGAAGAATCCAGTTGAGATATAATTGGAAAAGATGTTTGTAAAATAGAAGAATCCAGTTCAGATGGATTTGGAAAGGATTGTTGTGGAATAGAAGAATCCATCTGAGATGGATTTGGAAAGGATGGTTGTAGAATAGAAGAATCCAGTTGAGATGTGATTGGAAAGGATTGTTTAGGAATAGAAGAATCAAATTGAGATGGAATTGGAAACGATGGTTGTGGAATAGAAGAATCACATTGAGATGGAATTGGAAAAGAAGGTTGTAGACTAGAAGAATCCAGTTGAGATTGGATTGGAATGGATTGTTGTGAACTAGAAGAATCAAGTTGAGATGGAAGTGAAAATGATCGTGTTGGAATAGAAGAGTCCAGTTGAAATGGAAATGAAGGCTGTGGAATTGAAGAATCAATTTGAGTTGGTTGGAGTGGAAAGGATGGTTGTGGTATAAAAGAATCTAGTGGAGATGGTACTGGAAAGGATGGATGTGAAATAGAATAATCAAGTTGAGATGGAATTGGAAAGAATTGTTGTGGAATAGAAGAATCCAGTTGAGATATAATTGGAAAAGATGTTTGTAGAATAGAAGAATCCAGTTCAGATAGATTTGGGAAGGATTGTTGCGGAATAGAAGAATCCATCTGAGATGGATTTGGAAAGGATGGTTGTAGAATAGAAGGATCCAGTTGAGATGAAAATGGAAAGGATGGTTGTGGGATATAAGAATCAAGTTGGGATGAAAGTGGTAGTAGTATGGAAGCGTCCAGTTGTGAAGAGGACAGTTGTGAGCCGAAAGAGTTTAGTTGAGGAAATGTAGGACTTGAAACATTGAGTGAGTTACATACTGGGAGTGAGTGTGGAATTTGTAGGCGTTGAAAAAAAGTGGTTTTGATTATTTTTCCATTTTTCCACAACCTGGTACATACCTTCAACCTTTTCAGGTCAGAACTTTCATATCTGCACTTTACGGCAATGAAAGTGGTCTCTTTAAGTGGGAATGATAGCCAACTAGTACTGTGTGTTTGATTGTGTGGCACTATGACAATTTCCACGTGATACTTGTGGCTAAGATGTAGCTGAATCTGTGATATAGAAGCACAATAATATTATAAATTGCTGTAACACAAGATAATAGTCCTAGTCACTCATGGTAATCATAAATACTTACAATGTCAGGGGCACCATCATAATGACTAATCATAGCATCTTCGAAGCTGATTATTCCATTCATCCAGAATCGACCAGTGTTAGGTGAGTCTCCATGCATCAACATTTGCCTTTCCTTGTTTTGTTTCTTTGTGGATACATATTTCTTTATCCATTCATTGTCAATGAATCTATACTCATATGAGTCCTCAGAAACAATGGCGATGCAGACATCATAATGATAACCAGGATTTAACACTTTAATTGTGTTGTTTAGAATATTTCAAAGATGGCTCTGCTTACTTTCCTCTATACGAAAACATCATCATCTCATTGCCTACATCGTCGAATTTCTTCCACAGTAGTTTATTTACAAGGTCTACCACTATAGGCTGGCTACTTGCAGCCATCTCAGGAGAGTACCTCTATTCACTTATTGTAGTAGACTAGCATCAGTTGTAGACAGAGAGCTACCTAGTTGCTAGCCTCTACAGTTTCTGATTTCTGAAAGGAATATGTCTTTTTATACAGTAATCCTATGAATAGGTGCTACTAGGGTTTGATAGTTATATTTAATCAGAAGCTAATCGGTTATCATTTATAGCCTTATTAACTCCTATCTGGCAAAGCTATTGATAAGAAGGTATTGATAGAACTGCACTGTTCATTGATCTCTCTCTCTCTGAAGTGTGAGGAATAAATAAAGAGCCTATTAACAAGTTTTTTTGTCTTAGTACTGAATAGCTGTAAAATCTTGCTAAGATTCTGCATGAATTTAAAGAGAATAACAAAATACACTTAAAATGTGTATATGTATTGACTTCTCTTTAGCTTTAGTTAGCTATACTTCCATCATAATATTCCCAAGGAAGAGAAGAAAACTAGAGTAGTCTATACTCTCTGTCAAGACTGTGACCAATGGCTATGTGGGTGAGACTGGTAAACACTGAAGAAAAGATTGACAGTGTATAGGCAAGCTGTAAGGATATTGGAATTTAAGATGGCATTGTATTACACCCTCACCAACACAACCACCGCATAGACTGGGAAAGTGTCTGGGTAATAAATAGCTAATAGCCTGTAAGATATGTCAAAAAGATGTTCACTTTTGGCAGAAAGCATGAAAATGAGTACACAGGGGTTTTTGAGGGTGCTGATTACAAATTTAATGGGAACCACGCAATTTGACCTTTGGTGACCTTTCTAGAGGTTAATTAACTTCGGAAAACTACAATTTGTAGTCTAGCACCATTTCCACTTGAAATATTTATAAAGTGTTAGGTATCAGAGCGAAGCTGACATTATAAGGAGTCAAATGAAACCAAAATCATGGTCATATCTTGTTTCAATCCAAAGTTATATGCGTTTTAATTTCTTGATCAATATATAAACGGCCATGAACTTGATTTTTGACAATTGTCAGTGCCATTAGCTAATTCTGAGATTTAGTGAAGCCATCTCAAAAAGCATGTTAGAAACATGCAGCATACTTTCAATGTGGTTTTCACTGCACATGCTCAGTACTTTTGCTGACTCATCACTAAGGCCATGTGGTCTAGCTGCTCTGGCTCCTTTAACAACCTAAAGGTGAGTTTGTGGGTTTCTTGTGTGCATAGTCTTTATCTAGCTACCTATAGCTAACCAAGCTGTCTGTTTTCATTTCAGAAGAATGGCTACCAAAAAATTGAAGCTCCTGTCTTCAAGATCTGTACCTGCAGTACAACCTACAGATTGGACATTGTGTGCACTTTGTCAACAACCGTCTAGTGAATCACTGATAGATCCCTCCAAAAGTAAGAATAAAAGCCAATCAACAGGCTATGAAACGTTAGCTGATAACTTACGGTCACTGTATGAGCTTAATTCTCTACCATTGTCTATCACGATTTCTCGCTTAGATGATGGAACAGGTATCGAAGGAACGTTAAAATTGCACAATGCAAAATGGCATAAAACTTGCTAGCTATGTTATGTGCAACAAAACAAAAATGGACAGGGCTCGCAAGAAAGTCGTTAGAGGGGAGTGTAGTTCACCACTTAAAGACAGGCTCCGGGGAGCATTTTCTTGCACATCTTAATCTGACGAAAAGCTATTCACGTGCTTCTTTTGTGATGCCTTGGTTGACTACGATTTTCACAAAGCTGCTACCAAGCAACTTGATGCAAATGTACGCAAGATGGCCACATAACTTAATGACACCCACTTATTGGTAAAGCTAGCATCAGGAGATATGGTAGCAACAGATGCCGTATACCATAAGCAGTGTTTAACAGCACTATTCACTAGACATAGATCTAGTGCACGGGGAAAAAAAGCTAGTGCTGCTGATGACAAATTAGCTTGTGATTCCATAGCATTTGCAGAACTTGTCTTATACATTGAAGAATTGAGAGACACAGGTAAGAGCATTGTTAAGCTATCCAATGTGGTACAACTCTACAAGTCTCGTGTTGAACAGCTTGGAGGGGACACTTCCCAACGTATAAATGCCACACGTCTTAAAGAGAAACTTGTTGCACAAATCCCAGATCTGGAGGCTCACAAAAACAAATATGAAGTCATTCTTTCTTTCAAAACCGACATTGGAGACACTTTGATGGAGGCAACAAGGAAAGATCACGATAGTGATGCAGTTAGCTTGATGAGGGCAGCAGCAATCATCCGAAAAGATATATTCCAAGTACAGCATAGATTTAAAGGATCCTTGCTGGATGAGCAGTATGATACCAACCCTACTTCTTTGTTAGCACTAATACAGATGATCCTTGGTGGAACTGATATTGAGAACCAAACAGAGAACAACACAGAAGTGAGAAGTGCTGCACTGTCCATTACACAGCTGTTGGTATTTAATGCAATGAAGTGGTGCAGAAAAGACAGTAATGCTGTGCGACACAACCTTGATCGAGAAACAAGGCTCCCACTCTACCTGGGTCTTCTCATTCACAATAAAACAAGGAAGCGTCAGCTGATTGATATATTGTTTGAGAAGGGCTTGTCAGTGTCATACGACAGAGTACTTCAACTCTTTACAGATATGGCCAATGGCGTCATAGACCAGTTTGAAGCTGATGGTGTTGTATGCCCAATAGTCCTGAGAGAACGAGTGTTTACAACTGGAAATCTCGACAACTTGGACCATGATCCCACGTCTACATCGGCTCTAACTGCATTTCATGGGACAGCATTGTCAATGACACAGCACATCACAGATGAGACTCCTGGCACTGAGCGTCATCTCGACAGGGCTTCACCTAATGAAAAATCTAAATCAAAACTTGTCAAACCTCTGATGGAATCATACACTCAGGTTCCACCAGCAATATTTGCCACGGACAAACCATCTCCTCATAGGACAGTAGGAGTGGCTATCCCCCAGACTGCAAAACTGGAGTCTGATGAAGCACAAACTGCCTGGCTCAGAAGGGTTATTCAGCTGTTGCAGAAAGAGCAACTTGACAAAGATGACAACATCTCGTGGTCAGCTTACTTTGCACATCTTCAATATTCCCTTCGCCGTCCACCTGCAATCTCTGGCTTGATGCCACTTTTTCGTGATAATGCACATTCTCTGGCCATGGTAAAGCATGGAATGGACATTATCATCAAGGCTACTCAATACGTTAATCCTGGGCAGGTTCCAGTGTTGACAGTCGACCAACCATTGTATGCCATTACCAAGGAAATGCAATGGTCTTGGCCTGACCAGTATGGTGAAGGGAAGTATGTAGTACTGATGGGTGGGTTGCATATTGAAATGGCTCTGCTGAATGTTCTTGGAAACTGGTTGGATGGAAGTGGTTGGGTAGCCATCATGGCCACTGCTAATGTTACCACAGAAGGGAGAGCCGATGCTCTTCAGAGTGGCTCACACGTATCCAGAGCACAGTGGGCTCATCAAGTAACAGCAGCAGCCTTATTCCGCTTACAGAATCAAGCATATACTGCATACAAAGATGCTTCAAAGGCAGAGAAATCGGAAATGAAGTCATTTGATGATTGGTGTACAGATATGGAAATTAATCATCCGCAGTTCTTATATTGGAGCAAAACCCTCAAATTGGAGATCCTCTTCCTTCAGTTCATGCGCACAGCAAGAAGGCAACTTCTTGATGTATATTGAAGCACTAGGTAGCATCATACCTTGGAAGTTTGCTATGGATCATTTCCATTATGCTAGATGGCTTTCAGTACATGTGAGAGACCTGATGCAGCTTGAATGTGAATGTCCTACAGTGTGGGATGAGTTCCTCAAAGGACACTTTGTCACCCAGAAAACCTGTCACAAATTCTCCATGATGGCTCATGACCAGATCCATGAACAGTTAAATGCGATTGTGAAGGGAGATGGTGGTGTGATAGGTATCACTGAAAATGAATCAGCTTTGCAACGCTGGATGATCCCTGGCCCAGAAATAGCTAGGGTCATAAGTGAGATCAGTATGAATTCGAAATCGAAGTCTAAACATTGCCATCATGAACAAATCCCAAGTATTCAGAGCAGATTTGCCACAAATGTGAGGAACGTGGTGGATGTTTTCAATGATATGGGAAACCCCTTCACAGAAACAAGCACTGATTTGTTGGCATTGGACACAAAGATAATCATGGCTGATGAAGTCATACAGAGTGTCAAGACTGCTGAAGATCTTGGGAAGAAGCAATACAAGGCATTCATTGAGGAACGCATGGTTCATAGATGACAAAGCCGTTCCATGATACCATACCCAAGAACAATTTTGCACTGTTCAAATCAGGACAACAAAAGGCATCATCCAAATCGAAAGCAAAAATCTCCAGCATGAAAATTGACCTTCAGCTGTTTTCCAGAATGTACATTTCATGTCAGGCCAGGGAAGGGGATGTGGATGCATTCTTTGAGCATGAAAACCATGCTTGGCTGCCGTCTCTTGCTGAGAATAACTCAATGCGCCATGGAAACAAGGCTGATCTACTGAAATGCCTGGAACCATTGGCGCCACGTCCAGAGACATTACCTGAAGTAGATGTAAAGGTCTTGGATGGAGCAGCTCTTGTGCACAAATTGGAGCCAAAACATGCAATTACTGTTCCAAAGATGTTCAAGGATTATGCAGACAATGTCTTCCTCCCCTATATCTTCAATCAACTCCAGGTTGTCTCACGAGTGGATGTTGTATGGGATTCTTACACTGCTGACAGTCTGAAGGCCCATGTCAGACAGTGCCGTGGCATTGGAAATCTTCTTCGTGTATCCGAGAAAACACGTATTCCTCAGAATTGGAAAACGTTCTTGCGTGTTGACTCCAACAAAACAGAGCTTTTCAAGTTTCTTGCTTCAGCCATTGAATCCTGCAAAGTTCCTGATGGCAAAGTACTTGTCACAACAAAAGGAAAAAGTGTTGCAGCAACTGCTACTTTAGATGTGTCCAATCTGCACCCATGTACACATGAAGAAGCTGACTACCGCATGATGCTTCACTGTGCTCATGCTCATCAAGGCGGTTTGAGGAAGATTATGGTGCATGCTACTGACAGATGTACTAGTGCTCGCAATTGCAACCGTTAGAGTGCTTGATGGATGTGAAATCTGGTTAGCTTTTGGTCATGGCAGAAACTTTAGATACATTGCAGTTCATACAATTGCCGCTGTACTTGGACACAAATGCTCTAAAGGCCTATTGTTCATGCATGCTATTTCAGGGTGTGACACCGTCTCCTCATTCAGTGGAATAGGAAAGAAAACTGTATGGGATGTATGGAAATCCCTGCCAAACCTGACATCTTTGTTCAGCCAGCTTTCTGAAACTCCAGATGAAATTACAGAGAGTGACATGGAAAAAATTGAGAGATTTGTGGTCCTGCTCTACAGCCGTACTTCATCAATTGTAACAGTGAACAGCATAAGGAAGCAACTTTTCTCTCATGGTAATAGAAAGCTGGAAAACATTCCTCCTTCGAAGGCAGCTCTTTTGCAGCATGTTAAGCGTGCCTCATTCCAAGCCGGCCATGTTTGGGGACAAGCATTGATAGCAAATCCCACACTTCCAAGTCCTTCAGAATGGGGCTGGCAGAAGGAAGACAATGATGGGCAATGGACACCCTTGTGGACAATCCTTCCAGAGGCATCCAAGGGATGCCGTGTCCTCACCAGTGATGTTATATTAGTAGTAGATATAGACATTCAGACTCTGACTTGTCCTCATCATGATGTTATATTAGTAGTAGATATAGACATTCCGACTCTGACGTGTCCTCACCAGTGATGTTATATTAGTAGTAGATATAGACATTCCGACTCTGACGTGTCCTCACCAGTGATGTTATATTAGTAGTAGCTATAGATTCATGAAGTGTGGGAGTGGTGTACCTTATGGTTACACTCTCTATAGTATTTAATTAGAGGTTCATTGTTTAACAATAGCAACAATTCTTTTGAATTTAACATCACTGGTGAGGACACGTCAGAGTCGGAATGTCTATATCTACTACTAATATAACATCATGATGAGGACACGTCAGAGTCGGAATGTCTATATCTACTGCCTATAAAACTATACTACAGTAGACATTAGTGTTCCATTCATGCTGTTTACTTATTCATGAGATGGAATAAGTGATACTTTACCTGCACCATGATTAGTGTTGCCTGTAATCAGGTCTTTAGGATACCATACCCCAGTATAAACAGGATTAAGCCTTTATGTTCAGTAAGATGCTGGTTCTGAATCACTTGTGTCTACTTTGTTGATTACTGATGGGATTTCCCCATGGCAAATACATTCCCGAGCACAAGCGGCCTAATTTTTCACAATGGCCACATAGACACTTGCACCCAAAGTGTAGTTTGATGCTGCTGTTTGCACAAATTGGCTATGCTAAGCTATCTATAAGGTCATGTTTCTGTTCCTGCTTGTTGTTATAGTCTCGTCAGGAGTGTCATTTAAGATTCATTGTTATTTTGTAACTGGTTCATAGAGGTATGGCTCCAATTCCCCACCATAGGCCATGCTCTCTTGACTGGCATCAGGAGCAGAATGTGACGGGCTGAAGACACAAGAGGTACCATAGCTACTGGCTTTACTATCATAGACTCACTAGTGCTAGTGCTGGCCATATCATATCATGAACTACTGAGAAGTTGCATGGTTTCTACAGCAAGACTACTACTGACCAGAGTAGCTGTTCTCAAAATAATATCACACAAACCACACCCAATTTAGACAATAAGATTTCAGGAAGCAGGGAACAATAAATACAGCAAGCTCACCGTAGTCTCCCTTTAATGCTGTGTCTAGGCACCACTCCCCCTAGCTCCACCCTCTGTCTACAGCCATAGCCTACACACCACTCTGTGGCATTGTAGTGTGTGTTTAGTGTTTTAGTAGATGTGTTCTACTGCTGCACTTTATATTTTAAATACTTTTAATGTTTAGGAGTTTTAGAGTATGAAGATGCATACAAGCACTTCATTGTTTCCAAGGATGTGCTGGAGCTTCTGTCTTTAAAGTTTATGTTTCTTGGTCCTCCACGACAAGGCAAGAGTACAACTCGCCGTCGCGTTATGAAAGAGATCATAGATCTTCTGTCAGCAAAAGAAGAGAAGCAGATTCATGGCAGCACAGGCACAGTGGAGTGTTGCTCCAATATGTTAGTCCAAGGCACGTCTGATCCAACTACAGCAGAAAGGAAAGCGTACTGGACTATTGTACAGAATCTCGCTGAGGAAGCATCTCTATACTCTTTCATAGTCTTAAAGATAGTCTGGAGACTGAATCCACTTCTGAGGCTATAGCTGATTCCCGTGGAGGTAGTGCAACCATGGCAGAGGTCAGTCAGGCCAGCAGTACAAAGCAGTCTCGCCCTGTGGAACAGCCACCACAACCTACATTATTGCAGAAGATGATAGCAAGATTGAAGTCAATTACTAAAATTAAGCAGTCCTGGAATGAGGAATCTTCTCCACTCTCACCTACACAAGGTTCAAGTAGCTGAGGAGGAGGTAACATCACAAGATTATTCTGAAATAGCTGCCATATTCCAGAAAGTGTCCAAACAGCCAAAGTTTGCTGAAGATGTGAAGCATTCTTTCAGAGCTTTCTTGAGGATGGAGGACACTGGAGGGCAGCCTGAGCTGATGGACATGCTACCAGTACTCACCATAGGACCTGGCCTATGAGTTCCAATTAGATGAAGAGTATCTGGTCTTTTATCAGAGAGCTTCAGGAGAGAGAACTGCACCAGAGAACTCTGAGTTTACTCTGCAAGAGATGCTTTTGCGTACTCTGGCCAGTATATCTTGTTTCAGTTCCTCCAACCATCGTCAACCTCTACCAGTACCAGACAACTCAGCCATTGGTGAGATACTGGAGTCCTCCAAGTCAGTAGTGTATCTAGTGGGTACTCACAAAGACAAGGTTTCTGAAGAAGACATCGCTACAGTCGACTCACAGCTTCAAAAGGTGATTGGAGACACTGACTTCTACAAGAATGGCATAGTTCAGTTCTGCTCACAAGACAAGCTTGTTGTTTCTTTGGACAACATGGGAGGCGGAGTAGAAGAAATCAATCACTTGCATCAGGTACTTGAGAATGCCATGGAGAAACACTTTAAAAAGCTGAAAATTCCAGCGGTATGGCTTCTGTTCAGCTTGTGTCTTCGCATGAGAGAAGTGAGGACAGCCAGCCTGGAGACGTGCTTGGCCTTGTCCAATGCTTTCAATATGACACCCTACGAGACCAAAGCAGCTCTGTGGTTTCTTCATCACCATGCCGGTGTTCTGATGTACTTCCCCAGTGTGCCTGGTTTGGAGGACCTGGTCATCATAGACATCCAGGTAGTGTATGACAGTATCACTGGTGTCATTCTGGAAGCCATGAGCTTTGATAGTGTAGGTCAGGCTACAGCCGAGAGATTCAGGAAGACAGGTCGATTTACTATGACAGATTTGAAAACAGCTACAGCTGATATTTCGGGAGATCTGATTCCACCAGAGCAACTGGTAGCTTTGCTTGCATATCTTCACTTAGTAGCTGAGATTGTGTCAGTTGAATCTTGTGATGCTAGCCCAGTCTTAGAAGAACAAAAAGAATACATCATGCCTTGCGTGTTAGAAAACACTAGTGCTAAGGAACTTGACCAATTCCACAAAGAATCCTGCAGATCATGTTTGGTGGAGCCTATCTTGACGTATTTCAGCAGTGGGTTTACTCCTTAGGACTCTTTCCTGCTTCAATGGCTTGTTTTATATCCAACAAATTCTTCACTTTCATTAGGGAAGGTGTCAAGAAAAACATGGTGCACTTTTTGTATGGAACCAAAAAAAATTCGTGTAACATTTATATCTCGATGTAAATATTTTGAAGTCGTAGTTTCGTGCAATGCTACATTCCAAGACTCCATTCACCATGTTTGTACTGCTCTGAAACAAGAAATAGAGGGCACGCTAAAGAAGGCTAGTTCCAGAATGAACTACAACATTGACATGGACTACCAGTTTGCCTTTGACTGTCATTCACATGAAGGAGGGAACCATCTTGGAGTGGTCGATGGTGCAGATAGAATTCCAGAAGTTATGTCATGTCTCTTTAATCCAGACAATCCACAAGCAGTTGTACTCACCAATAGACATCTCATTTGGTATGAACAGGTATGCAGAAATAGACTATATGTATTCTAACTTGCAATAACTAACTCTTGTTCATTTGGTATTAGAAATATGAGAAGAAAGATTTTGTAGAGGAGATCTCTGAAAGTAAGTTAAGTTGTTATCTCTTAGTATAATTGAACATGTTTTATTATTAGGTGGCAATACTTTGAGCATATTTCTTAGTGTGTATCCTGACTTGGTTCACTCAGTGAAGCCTTGTGTTATGACAGTTGCTGATCATTGCTATAGTATTGGACTCATATCACAATATACCTATGACCAACTTCGTGAGCGTAAAGACCTGATTGACGAAGACAGAGCAAGGACTCTTTTGGACAACATTCGTAGAGTCTTTTCATCAAGACCCTCAGCTCTCAAGGAGTTTGTTACTGTATTGTCCCAAACAGGAGAATGTAATTATGTGGCAGATAAAATACAGCAGCAGCTCCAGTAAGTGTATTGTTATTATTGTAGTGTTTGTATTATTGTATTGTTTGTGTCATAGAAGTGTGGAGTGAATTTTGTCAAACACTACATGGACATAGATACATTACAAAATATTAAATCTGCACTTTTATATATCACAGGTGATAATGTATCCCTTGTTTCTAATTTTAATTAGACTTTGAATTTGCACATTGTTATTTTTGTTATAAATTTCTCCTGTTATTTTTAAACTTTCGTTTAAAATTGAATGAAAAATTTTAATTGTACTTTCAAAGTAGCTATGTTTTCAGTAGCCAATAGTCACCCATTCAACATAGATAGCTAGCATCCAGGAAGCTCTAAACCTATGTCTCTGTTAAATGTGGTGGTCAGATGTCATCTGATGTGTAGAGCTACCTGATCTTTTGAACTCACGATTCTTAGTGGCATTGCCTATAACTCCCACCTCTTCCCATTCAATAAGGTGATGTCACTGCCAGGCATGTTCTGCAATCTCCCACCAGTGGCATTGCCTATAACTCCCACCTCTTCCCATTCAATAAGGTGATGTCACTGCCAGGCATGTTCATTGCCTATAACTCCCGCCTCTTCCCATTCAATAAGGTGATGTCACTGCCAGGCATGTTCTGCAATCTCCCACCACTTATCTTGCTATTAAATGTGTTTATTAATTATCACCACAAAGCGTTCAACCTCAATGACCCCTGAAGAGGACTTTGGCAGAAGTCTAAACGCCAGGTTAAATTTAATTGAGCATATATTGGCTGTTAGAACTGAGAAATTTGTGATTCGTAGCTATCTTGTTGGCAAGATGCTACCGTCTCTTTTTATACATACTCTCTCCTAGGGCCTGCCGGATGATGCTCGAAATTTTTAGAATTAGCTTTTTTATTCTAAAAAATCAAGTTATTATTCCAAAAGAATAGTATATTATTCTAGAAATTTTCTTATTATTCTCTTATTATTCTAATTAGAAATAAGTGGAATAGTGCTGATTGCAGTAGCTAGCTGTATAAAGTTAATAAATGAGTAAAAGTAGTGGTGTGCTTGAGCACAAATGGCGAGCGAGCCTTAAACTACACTATTGTTAAATTTGATTTTAACAACTAACACTCAAGCTATTAAAATAAAGTCGAGTTTTTAAATTACGTATGAGGTAAAGGGGTTTCAATGTCATACCGCAACAGTTTGAATTGAAAAAGAAGCAACAAAATCAAATCACGTTATTCAAAATTTTCTTTGTGATATTCTTAATAGTAGTTGTAACGCACAATACTTTCACACAACTGAACATACCTACGCAAGACTTACCTTCGTGGTTCGTCTAGTGGACAATGCATTTTTAAGTAAATACTGTTGAGTAGGGCTTATAATTGTGACAAATAGCACATTAATTTACCACCGCCACTAACTCGAATAGAAATGGAGCTCTCATACGATTTTGAGTTTTAACTGCACCCGCAATTCAAAGCCGTAAACAATTCAATTTCTAAGGTGATACGGGTAATGGTCGCTAAACCGGAGGATTCTGTTTAGTAAAGTTTGCGACGGGGTCGAACGCGGAGCGAACACAAAAATACGGAGGGTCAAAGTACAAAATGACATACATACGTCCATACATATATCTAAACTAGTGGTGTGCTTGAGCACAAATGGCGAGCGAGCCTGATAGTTAGGTAACATAAAAGTATTGTTACTATGTTTTAGCTTAGTTCATGCAAACACTATAATAGCAGTTATGACCTTTTATTTCAGCAAACAAGTACAAAATCACTCTCTTACCTGATTAATGATAACTTTTGTAGTATCAAACATCTGCCATTCTGATAATCTCAATCACCAGTATCTCTTGAACAAGCTTTCAGCTACGATAAAAAATAAACCAGTGTTATTATTTGTAATTTTAGCCAACAAATATGGAATTACTACTTACATCATTCTTGAGTATTGATAACTTCTGTAGTATCAAATTGAAGTTATTTTGACCATCTGAATTACCTTGAATTCTTGACAACTCACCTACAAAAACAAAAGACAATCAATTTTAACACACAAATACAAAATTACTTTCTTACCTCATTTTCTTGAGCAATGGTAACTATTGTAGTACCAAATTTGAGCCAATCTGACTATTTGAATTTACCAGTCACTGTTGACAAGCTCTTAGCTACAAAAAAGAAAGGCCAGAGTTAATTTTGCATATTTAGCTATCAAATATGGAATTGCGTACTTATCTCAGCTTCCCTCGGGAAGTAGTAGCTTCCTTAACATTAATACTACGGCATTCTGACTACCAACGGCTCTTGACAACCAACAACCGGCACTCCGTATCCCCCCATAAAACGGCGAAGTTTTGAAATGAAGTCTGGAAAAGGGTCTTCAATGCCATAGTAACCGGTAGAATCAACTTTTTGATTCTTGAAAAGCAAGCGTTTTCGCCTGAATTTGCTCACACTTCTGCGCTTAAGTATAAAGTAAGGCTTGCTTAATGCTGTAGTTTCAGAATAAACTGGGGTCAAGCCTAAAAAGCCGTCTTTTTTGGAGAAAGTTTCCCGCGCGCGTGTTTAAAGAGCATACGTACCATCCATACATACATACATATATATAACATACATACGTCCAAACATATATATAAACTAGTGGTGTGCTTGAGCACAAATGGCGAGCGAGCCTGATAGTTAGGTAACATAAAATGTTACTGTGTTTTAACTTACTTCATGCAAACACTATAATAGCAGTTATGACATTTGATTTCAGCAAACAAATACAAAATCACTCTCTTACCTTATTAATGGTAACGTTTGCAGTATCAAACATCAACCATTCTAATAATCTCAATCACCAGTAACTCTTGAACAAGCTCTCAGCTACGATAAAAAATTAACCAGTGTTATTATTTGTAATTTTAGCCAACAAATATGGAATTACTACTTACATCATTCTGGAGTATTGATAACTTCTGTAGTATCAAATTGAAGTTACTTTGACCATCGGAATTACCTTGAATTCTTGACAACAAGCTCTCACCTACAAAAACAAAAGACAATCAATTATACACAATTACTTTCTTACCTCATTTTCTTGAGCAGTGGTAACTTTTGTAGTACCAAATTTGAGCCAATCTGACCATTTGAATTTACCAGTCACTGTTAACTAGCTCTTAGTTACAAAAAAGAAAGGCCAGAGTTAATTTTGCATATTTAGCTAACAAATATGGAATTGCGTACTTATCTCAGCTTCCATCGAGAAGTAGTAGCTTCCATAGCATTAATACTACGGCATTCTGACTACCAACGGCTCTTGACAACCAACAACCGGCACTCCGTATCCCCCCATAAAACGGCGAAGTTTTGAAATTAAGTCTGGAAAAGGGTCTTCAATGCCATAGTAACCGGTCGAATCAACTTTTTGTTTCTTGAAAATCAAGCATTTTCGCAGGAATTTTCTCACACTTTGGAGCTTAAGTATAAAGTAAGGCTTGCTTAATCCTGTAGTTTCAGAATAAACTGGGGGTCAAGCCTAAAAAGCCGTGTTTTTTGGAGAAAAAAGTTCCGCGCGAGCGCGTTTAAAGGGCATACGTACCATCCCACATACATATATACATACATACTAGTGATGTGCTTGAGCACAAATGGCGAGCGAGCCTAAAGACTATAATATTTTTATATGAATGATTTTGACTTCTAACACTAAAGCTACTGAAAATAAGGTCCAGTTTGTTTATTTAGCATACAGGGTAAAGGGATTTCAGTGCCATAGTAACAACTAACACTCTGCAACTGCTTGAATTGAAGGAAAAAACAACAACAACAAAACAATACAGGTTATTTAAAAGTTTTCTTTGTGATATTCTTTAGCTAAGTAGTGGTTGTAACACACAATGCTTTGACACAACTGGACATGCACCTACACAGACTTACCTTCGCAGTAGTCTAGTGGACAATATATTTTCAAATAAATACTGTTGCGCACAGCTTATAACCATGACAAAGAGCGCATTGACTTACCATCGCCACTAACTCGAATAGAAATGGAAGTCCCTTAAGTTTTCAAGTTTTAACTCCACCCGCAAAAGAATTCAAAAAGGTAAACAATTCAATTTCTAGGGTGATACGGGTACTGATCGATAAACCAGAGGATTCTGTTTAGTGCAATTTTGGACGGGGTCGGCAACCGAACTAACACAAAAACGCGAGGGTCAAAGTACAAAAATGCCTTACGTACGTCCATACATATATACAAATAAATAAATAAATAAATAAATAAACTAACATCCCCGATTTTCGATTGTGTTACCCCTGTAAGTGTCTCGCTCGC
>WLWD01003616.1_pt1 | contig 47538 bp, 53 predicted proteins | sample 6712731 | NCBI WGS metagenome assembly WLWD01 (sample SAMN12718690, study PRJNA576275) | sponge metagenome | isolation source: marine sponge | host: Mycale hentscheli | place: New Zealand: South Island, Marlborough, Capsize Point | collected 2014-11-01 | reverse complement strand
TCACGATTCTTACTGGCTCTGTCTACAACTCTTACCTCTTCCCATTAAATGGGGTAATGTTGGGTTGAGTCTTAATATTGGCTATTAGAATGAAAAACAATACAATTATTATAATTATTTGAGCCGAAAATGACTGAATCATTGAAAGTTTATGTATTGTTTAAGAGAAATATTATTTAAGTCACAAAATCAAATGAATAGGCAATTAGTTATGCCACAAGCACGATTTAACAGCCTCACCATTACTACATTATATTACTCATATTGTAACTTGTAAATAGACACATGTACACAGCCATATATATCATTGCATTTAAAATTAATTCAATAAATGATTAAGGTGTATGTGTAAATTCTGTTGCTGAAACTTTAGATCCCAAACATATTGTAATACCTCAATATCAAGAATCTTTGATAGGAGATTATGTCCAGATTGTATGTCACTCATTTGAGCACGTGCAATGGAAATTTAATGGAGGAGCTTTATTGTCTAATTGTTTTACTTCACATATTAATCTGTCAAATATTTTGCTTATAAAAAAAATTCAATTAAATAATGATGGAAATTATTCTTGTGGAAATTCTACGACAGTTTATGATAAAGGACAAGTCAGAGTGTTAGGCGGTTTGTTTGGTGTTGTTTTTATAAATATTACAATTTTAAGGTCACATTGTAAATACATTATGCGTTCAAAGTGTAGAATACAGTAGTTTTGCAAATTTTCCTGCACTTACCTTCTTTTGGTTTAAGCACAACATTTTATCATTATTACAATGGTTCATATAGCTAGTGTATATACAGTAGAACCTCATAGTTACGTACCCCTTGGGAAATAAGGTGTACGTAACTGTGAAATGTACGTAACTCTGAACAATTTCATCATAACCTTTGAATTTCAAATATTTCTTATACATACAGTTCAAACATGAAAAAAAAAATTCAAACAGTGTCAAGAATAAGTGGTGATTTTTATGGTTACAAAAACTGGTGATTTTTCGTTGCTTAAGAGAAGAGTGTCTTTTTCTTGATGCTATAGTATGCAAGTGGCCTAAGAGCATCAAATTCATTGGTGTGGCTTCTTGTTGCTGCTCCAGCCATTTGAGACAAGTATCAAAACACTGTTTAGCATCACTATGACTTACTGCCCTCTCCATTTCTTCCTCTTCATCCGTGTCATCCTGTGGAGATGTTGATTCTTTAACTAGATCAATAATTTCTCCATCACTCACCTCCTGAACACCTGTCAAGTCCTGATCAGCAGTAAGCCATTCCTCCATCTCACTTTCATTAATACCGAGCTGATTAAGTTCTTCACCAGTGCTGACAATTCTTCACTTGGAGACTGACTAGCTTCATCGTCACTCAAAAGAAGCTTATTCCATGCACGGCAAAGAGAGATAGACGAAATTTCTTCCCAACATTTAGCACTGAGGTAGACTGCATTCTTAATTGTAAGTTTGTTGCAAAACTCTATGAATGATATGTGAGCGGGTCTGGGAAAAGGGACCTTAAGGCGCAAAAATTGAAATTGAGATTTGGGCTCCAGAAGTAAGTCATCGGAAAAATTCTTTCTTTTTCAATTTTTTGTTTTTTGCAGAATTAGTCTTAGTGATCTTTACTCTAGGTCTATGCCAAATTTCAAAACAACTTAAAAGACCCCATGCGTGCGGTGGAAAGACAAGCTACTTTTTATTCTTTCTTTCTCGCAGTACAATAAACGGGGGATGGGCGGAGTTTCAAAGAAGCAGCTAAAAAAAAAACGGCATAGTTTTGAGACTATTGCATGCACTCTACAGCTTACCTCTGGCTGAAAGTTTACCGCTACAGCAAATAGAGTAGCCAAGGATTCCGACAAGACGAGCCGTGAGACACTTTGAAAGCTAAAAAAACTCTACGCAAACTTCGTTAGTCACCGTTAAAAAGTGGCTGTACGATTTAATTGCGTTGCGGAGCGGTACGCCGTTAAGTATACGGAAGCGTTAATTATACCGGAAGTGGAAATTCAATTTATGTTTTCTCGATTTCTAGTTCAATTGTTATGCTGAATACAGCCCCAGTTCAACTGCCAGTTTCTCTGCACGTGGAAGGTTTTACCCTCCAGTATTTTAACACTAAGTTGAGATAAATTGTAGCTTTTTATTAGCATAAAAAATTCAATTTTTTGGTTTTGCTCCATAAGGTCCCTTTTCCTAGACCCACTCACATATATCTCCATCTGAATCCAACAATAATTTCCTTAGTAATTCCTTTTTATACTTACGTTTAAGGTTCTCCAACACTCCTTGATCCATAGGTTGAAGGATACTGGTTACATTTGGGGGAAGAAATAAGCATGTAATGTTTCCATCATCAGATGCAAGAGCAGAAGCAGTAGGATGAGAAGGAGCATTGTCAAGAATAAGAACTTGTCTGCCAGATATTTCTTCACTAATGGGACAAAAGTGCTCATGAAACCAGTCACTAAAAATGGCTTTGTCCATCCAAGCACTCTTCTGAGAATAGTAATGTACAGGAAGGGCAGACATGTTCACTTCAGTAAAGCACATGGGTTTTGCACTCTTATGAATGAAAACAAGTGGTAAACGAAAATCTCCAGTAGCATTTGCCGTGGCCATTAATGTTATCCTGTCCTTGGAAGTTTTACAATTCTTGGCTTGTTTTTCTGTTCCATCAGCTAAGGTTTTGTTTGGCAAAAGACGCCAGTATAAACCAGTTTCATCACAATTGAACACTTGGCTCATAGATAAGTGATGTTCCTCAATGTATTCCTGGAACAACTTGATGAACTCTTCAGCAGAAGCACTATCAGCAGATAGAGTCTCTCCTTGCAACCTTAGCTGTCTTATTCCATGCCTTTGTTTGAAACGTTGTAACCATCCAGTGCTAGCTTTAAAATCATCCTCAGTCTTACCTGGATATAACTGGGTATAAAGTATTTTGGCCTTTTCCATAACTAGAGGACCACTTAAAGGTGTACCCTTGAGCCTCTCCTGGGTAAACCAGAGATGCATGGCATTGTCAAAAACTTCATCATTAGCTCTTCTGACAATGCATCTCTTCTTCAGACAAGTAGAGTCCACTACTTCACTTGCAAATTTCTCAATTTTTTTTTCTGTCCCTCTTAATGTCTGAAACTGTGGACTCCCAAGTCCAAACTCTTGAGCAACAGCAGCCAAAGATACTCCTTGATCTATTTTTTTCAAGATATCAAGCTTATTCTCTATTGTTATAATCACTCTTTTCCTTTTTGAAGCTGGAGTAGAACTGGAAGCCATACCAAACTACCACGCCGCTTTAGCCTGCTATACGCGTCGGTTAAACTGACGACGTTTACCTATCGCGAAGTTCATTTCACTGTTCACCGGTCAATTCATATGTTTGATGTTCGGATCTCTGAGGTTCTACTGTATATATATATATATATATATATATTATATATATACACACACATATATTATGAATCATTGTAAAATGAGACCCTATTTTATCATATAATACTATGACTTATGTAATAAGTACTCTCTCTTTCTATACACACACACACACATATATATATATATATATATGTATATGTATAGAGAGAGAGTACTTAATACATCATGAGTCAGAGTATTATACGATAAAATAGGGGCTCCCACACCCCCAGCTGATATTATACCTGTGGTTGTAGGGGGAGTTGGGAAGGAAACCGTGGCTGTCAACCGAAGTGGCCGTGAAGCTTCTAGGTCATCAACCGGTTCCGGGGAAAGTACGCTGCCACCAGAATCCAGAAGCCTGCCATTGCTTGTCGAAAGTTATCCATTCCCTTCTACGTACTAGGGTAACCGGAGCTCGTATCGCAATGGTAGCACAAGAGAACATAATTCTATCTCGGTTTCTTGATAACTTTACTGAACTAAATGTGCCATGGGTGGCTTTGTTATATATACTATGCCGCCACGCGTATGCTCACACAAAAGGATGCAAACTTCCGGTTCACACACCGGGGCACAAATCATACAAACACACGCACAACAATTCACTTTTACAAAGTGACCTCTAATAAATGTGACCTCTGAGGCTTCAGCTAACTAAGTGATTATAAAGATCATACCTATTAAGACATGCATACATCATAACACAATAAATCAATGCTGACTCTCTTCTCAGTTCAGTTACTAGTCTTCTTTCTTCCTTCTTCACTCTTCATCTCTTGATTTCTTTCTCTTCTCAGGAGGCCAGACCCACAATACCAGCTGCTCTCTTAGGTTTATTTTTTCTAAGTATGAATAAATACTGGGAATTTATGAGAGTAGTGAGTAATTATAGTAGTAGTAGCAGTAGTAACAATAACTGCAATGCAAATTTTATAATTAAATTTAAATATCTAATATAAACATTATGAGAAAGAATGTGTAATTTAAGTTCCAACTATCGAACAACCAGTTAAGCCACAAGCTTGTGGTAAGATCAACAGAGTATTTAGGGTCTTTAAATATACTAATAGAGAGTTGAGCTTCACTAGACGTAGGTAACTGTATAAACCGAGATTTTTATTACTACTATAGGGTAACAGAATCACTTTTCTCATTATGTTAAAATACACTAGTGAATTGTCTGTACTTTACTATCTTTTCTATAATCTATATTTATATAAGCGAAGTTATGTCCCACCTAGATGTTTATTCTTTCTTTACACAGTCTTGTCTGACAATTAAGTACAGTGGAGATAGAGCAAAATTTTCATTTTCAGTGAATTTTTGTAGTTTTGTAATTTATGTACGGCGGTATATGAAATGAGTTCAAATAATAACATTATCACAACCATTACCTCGTATGCTGTCTCAGTCAATTCATAAAATATAATAAAAGTACTGTAAACTTCTTAATCTGATTTTTACACATATCAATTTTAGCACTATCAATTTGCATATTTAATTACCATACATGAAATGACGTAAATTATTTACTCTTATATGATGTTTATATTATGTTAATAGATATAAATTTTAGAATATTTCCTGTAAACACGACTGTATCAGTAGGTGCTAGCGCTGTCTTTCTATGTCTTTCAAATCAAGATGTCATTTGGGAGTTTAATGATGGTATCCTCCCTATCAATGTAAAAACTGAAAAAAGAGCTACTGAATATATATCTAATTGGTTAAGTATACCAGAAGTTCAACAATTCAATGAAGGGACATATACATGCAGTGCTTATTACAGAAGTACTCTTATATTTGAAGACAAAGCATATCTCAATATTAAAAGTATATATATTGGTTACATGATTTCAATTATTATTTTTAAATAATTTGAGTATGTTGTAAAATTGTTGTTAATCGAATTTCTAACAACATGGATTGACTAAATTACGTACAAAATTATTGTCATTTATATATTAAGATTGGTTTCTAGGCCAAAGTAGCTATCCTAATAATCATGGTTACTGTATATATTTTTTTTGTGTAAAAGGAATTCACTTTATCTATCTGTGAAATGTTGTTGATAAATTATAATACTGTACTATAAATATGCTAGTTTGTGCAGTGTATACTATGACAAACATCTTAAGCTGCTGTTGACTCTACCTTAGCACAGCTTGTGTTACACCACAAGTATGTGGTATAAATAGCTCAATTGAAATAGATTGTTTGTAAATATAGAAATAAGGAACCAGTGGCAAACAAACATGTAAAGTCTTTAAATATTATACTAATAGACAGTTGTGCTATGCTACTGTCTCACACTTTATAAAAGAAAGAATCTGATGACACAAGACTAACCCAAATATATATTAGAGTAACTTGTATAAATTGTACTATCATTTACAGATAAAAACTTAAAAAATGTCACATATGGAAATTTATATACTGACGTGATCTCTAATGCTGCTCACATCAAAAGAGGACGAAGGATAAGCAAAAGTGTAAAAGCAGAATCAAGTAATAGACTAGGTTAATTTTTTTCAAATTATGAATAAATACTTGGAATTTATGAGAGTAGTGAGTAATTATAGTAGTAGAGCAGTAGTAACAATAACTGCAATGCAAATTTTAATTAAATTTAAATATCCACGATAAACATTAAAAGAAAGAATGTGTAATTTCCAACTATTGAACAACCAGTTAAGCCACAAACTTGTGGTAAGATCAACAGAGTATTTAGGGGAGTGGTGGTGGGGGAGGGCATAGGTGGCAACTGCCCCCCCCCCCCATTTTGGGTAGTTGTGATGTATTTAGAGTAGTAGTTATGAGAAAAATGTACGAATAAAGTAACCATACAAGCATTAAATCAACTTTCAAATATCCAAAGCTTTAAGTTATTGTACATGGGTTTACAAAAAAGCTTAGTTGAAAAAGTTGGCTTTTATGGAATCAGTAATTGATTTATACTTCAATTTTTTAGTTTAATCCAACCAAGCAAATTTTTAAAGGCAGCTGCCATTAGTTACGTATATTATAAATATACATTATAAATTAATTATATATATAGATATAATTTACAGTTTATTATAAAATTTGTTAGTCTAAAATGTTTCCTCAGTTGACTATTAAATAACAAGTACAGTACTATGGTAATTTATCTTCAATTTCATCCAGTTCATTGTCTTCTTCAGTGACAATGTAGGTCGTATTGAATTAGTGCAGCCAGAACCTCTACATTGCCCACAAGCAGAAGAGCAAAGTAGGTTGTGTTTTCTGCATGTACATCTTCTTGTGTCACAGTCAGCTGAACAGTTACACCTTATAATTCGAAGAGTATTCTCAGGTTCAGGTGATAGATCTGTCAAAACTGGGAGAAGCTTCCCATTAATTCAACCTTGACGTTCTGAGGCACAAGCGCTTCTGTGATAAAGTTGCCACCAAGAGTGTTTATGTCCAGCCACAGAGCCTTCCTCCCACATCTGCTGCAGGAAAATATCACAGTTTTCATGTGTACTTCCAGATCATGAAGTGGAAGCAATCCAAAATCGTAATGCAATCTGAGGGGATGGAAAGTATTCAGAGTTTCCATTGTACAAGCATACAAGTGCTTTTTCTCCTGCAACCTCAATGTCCTGTTTAGTTACAAATTCTGAATCAAATACTTGAGCCTGTTCACAGAAGTATCTGTTGGATTTAAATTTCTGGAAAGTTAACATTTTTCCAATTCCATAAAGTTGCGATGTTGTATCCACCCAGCAAAGGCATGAACAAAAGAATGTTTGTGCACATCTCCTGACCCAGTTGTTCTTTAACTACTTTCATATTCCATAATATACGCTGCTGTTGATTTTGCTTTGGTTCTGGTCGAAAAAATAAGTTGTGTGAGTTTAGATCAGTGTAGTAGCAGAGCAATACAAGATGGTCAGTGTCATCACCAACTAGAACTATATCCATGTTTTTTGCAGATTCCACAGCAGTCTGTACAATAAGTACATCAGCATCGTCATCTGAATTGCGTGTTTGGCAGTTGCTTTTCACAAGAGCATCACTTAGCAAATTAATAAATTTTTGCTTGTTTTCATGATTTGCTAAGAACTCAGTTTTCTTCAAAATAACAAGCATATCCATGTCAAAAGATACTGTTGGCCCAACCTTCCCCGAGGTTCTTCTATGATGAGTAGTATCCTTTGTTAAAGAGCATTGTATGTAATAGGACTATGTGGCCATGGAATTCTATGAAGTAGTGCACCATCATCTAAAACAAACTGCACTTCCCCACTAGGTTCTGGCATACAAGTACCTGTTTCAAGGCTGTCCCATATGGCATTTGCTAGCGATGATTTGTTGGCTTCTCTGAGGAGCTGTGAGGAATCAAATAGTGCTGGTAGATGGCTTCATTATTCATACTTGAATAATGATTCAAAATTGTCAGATGGCTTTGAAACAATGGTCAGTTGTTGGAAGAGCAATTGAGGATCCACATGAACCAGCTCATCATCTATTTTCACAGAATATTTCATTCCAAGCGTGACAGCCTGGGATTTCTTTTTGAATGAATAGCTTGATGTGCTTTGTCCAACCATTGATTGCAAATCTTTTGTCCAACATCCTTTGCTGTGTCTGCATTCACAGTAGCTCCAGAAATGACACCGTTGCAGAGGCGGATCCAGGATTTGAAAAGGGGGAGCTCTTTTTGAAGACCAAGTGGATACTTCCACATGTGCAAAAAAAATTATACCCACTTTTATGGGCCCCAATTTATCAGTTTATTCGATGCCTAAAGTGTTACATGATTGACAATATAAGCAGTTAGACTTGGAGAAATTAACTGAATTAGAATTGAATTTATGATATGAATTATGATACAAGTATTAGAGTGATATTCTTCTATTGCATTTAAGCTTAAAGGTGTCCATAACATCTTCAAGATCAATTGGTAAATTGTAATGAATGTGCATAAGTGGTAATGATGAAAGCCTCTCTTGCCCCATTGTATTACGTAAAAAGGTCTTTAAGTTTTTAAGTACACTATTGGCCCTCTCATTTTCACATGAAGTAACCGAAATCGTACAAGCAATACGTAAAAATACATGAATGTTAGGGAAAAAATCTTTATCACATGCTTTTAAAGCAGTGTAAAGTGTAGCAGGTTGCTCAGCAGCATCCACCTGGCACCATTTCTGCCTCCACCTCCGCACTTCAGTGGGAACCAAAGAAGAACTAGGCAAGTCATCCTTAAAGAACGATGTTGCATCCTCATATGAAAGTTCAGTAAATGTAGTAATTACAGAAGGCACTAAATTAATTAACTTTGCTTCTATCATCTGAGTGCTACCAAATCTATCATTCATTTGCTGGATCAAATTATCTAACAAAGGAAGGATAATGGATCTACGATAGTATTCCTCAGTTGAGCCATGTTCAATATTTTCGCGATGTTGTTGCCGAGAAGCTGTTCGAGGTACTTGAGGAACCACATCTAACCTTGCTAGCCAAAGTTATCTATAGCTATTAAATAGATTCACTTGTTAGGAGGCTTGAAGAAAACATCAAGTCTTTTCTGCCTTGACATACCAAGGCAGAGACACTTACAAAAAATCCACTAACAATCAACAAAAATAAAAATGCTTACTCATGCACATCGAATAGAGAATGTGTGCGTTAATTAGAAATGGTACCGCTAAATGTTGTGTACGTGTCAAGTCTTTCGTTCGTTCTAATTTTGCTTGATTGATGGGGGTAGTAACTTTGGAAGTGGAAAAGCTAAGTATTATATTGTAGGTAGAAAAGGGGGGCTCGAACGACACTCCTCGACCCCCCTCTAGATCCGCAACCTGCGTTGTCAATATTCCTTAGGCTGTGATTATCCAACGAGTATGGATTTGTGGCCTTGAGATAAGTGTATATACTGAATATGTCTTTCATGTCTCTTTCTTGTCTAGACTTAGACATGTCTTTATTTTGCTCTCCAGAATTGAAGGAGATTGCTGTCAATTCCTGCATGGCTTGATTAACTTGTGCACAGGCAGGCATGGAGAGTAACCAGGTTAAATGTTGCTGCTCTGCCATACCCCGTCCCCTTGTAAGTCCACCACTTGTTTTTATGCTCCTCATAAGTACCTGCTCAATCACTAAATCCGTTGATAATCCAGCCCAGAAGCGATCACTTCTATGAACACAGTGGAAACCCGCACCAAAGTATTCCTGGATGTTGGGATGATAATCACAAAGTGAGCACATTTTCTCCAGGTATACATGGATAGACTTCACATAGTTATGGTGTCCTGCAGCTGCTAGGCATGGAAGCATGTAAGACAGTGCCTTAAGATGAAGTCTCCAGTTTCCACAACGCTCAGCCTTATCCACCATGTCCATATACTGTAACCAGATTGTGGCTGTTTTTGAGGACTAAAGGACTTCTCTTTCTTTGTAGAGGGAATCTTTAATGACCCTCAGTACACTGGCTTTGCTAACCTCTTCTGCAGTTATAGATCCTGCCATCAACTGATCATACAGCAAACGAGCATCTTTGAGAAGACAGTCAGCTCCATCAGTGAGAGGTAGTCTTTCTTCCAAGGCATTTTTCATTCCATTGTCATTCAGTATTTCAACATTGCAATCATCTTCCATGTATGTTTCATAATGAAACTGAGCTCTCACATTGAAGGCCTTGGATGCAAGCAAAGTGTTTAGTGCAGCATCTACAAGCAAGTCGACACGTATTGCACGTACTTGCCTGAAAGGATATGGTCCACAGCTTTGCTTGCATAGATCAAGTCTAACATCTCATGAAGACCTGATCCTGCCATCAAATGTCCAATGGCTCCCAAAAAGCTCATCAGCACATGAAGGCCTCCTAGCCGCAACATAATTTTGTGTAAATCACTATAGTCTGGTTCACCTTGCAAGATCATTGAAGCTTTCCACCACAGCAGCTGGTCAAAGGTAATCACTGGAGTAACACTATGGCATTTTGCATTTTCACTAACAAATGACAGTGTCGAATAGATGCACGTAGTATCACTTGGATTCATGTCAATTATTGGCAAGAAAATTACAGTTGATTTACCAGGATGATCTCCATGATGAACAAACTGCATCATACCTGACCAAGAAGGCCTTGGTGACCTGAGAAGAAGAGATGACTTCCATAGAATATCTAGGTTCTCTATTGGATCTTGTGCTGTCATAAGAGGAAGTTGATGATACTGTTTGCCACTGACATTCCATTGTTTTCTTTCTTGTGAAATATAATAAGAATTTGACCAGCTGCAGATATATCCTTGTTAGTAACATTCTCTCTGGGAATATGATTACTAACTTTCACACCAGGGGTAATGCTTCCAATAATACCCATTCCGTGAAATGTTCCGTTTCTATCTAAAGTTCTGATATTGTGATCCACATTGTCTGCAGAATTCTGGACAAATCTTGGTAAATCATTTTGACGTTGCAAATCAGTATCCTGAACTTTAGCAGCATTTCTCTCAAAACTCACTACTTCAGCATAGGAGCAGCAGAACCCATGCTTATGGAGTTGTTCAGGCGCCATCAAGACCTTCACACGAGATTCTTCCTGAGGATGCTGGCTGGCTGCGCCACCCTTCTTCACGGCAGGTTCTCTCCTCCACAGCGAACTCGGTCATGCGCACACACTACCTGTAACGATCCTTTCCACACATAATTATATTCATAGCTCGGTCAACCCACCGTCTTTATATCACCGTGCCTCACTACTTAAATAATGTAATTAGACGGCAAGGCGTGTTCTGTGATACTTATACTATAGCCCTAGCCAAGTTATAGAGTGCGCTCTTTGCGGGTGCGGCTTCAAGACTGCAAGCGAAAGCCAGCGGTTGCGAGGTTGATTCACTCGGCGCCAATAGGCCACAGAACTCCTGGTCCTTCGGGCGATAGCAACATCTGCGCCACACCCACCGATCGGTTCGGAGGAAGTTACGCCCCCTCCGACAGGAGTGAATCAATAACAAACCTTGAACCAAAGTGGTGGTGTAGCTGTACACCTGCAATGGTGCAATAAGGACTCTTGGACGAGCTGCCTGCATGATAGCTTGTCCTGTGGAAGCTGTTTTCAAACCAACATCTTTTACTACAACTATATTATCAATCATACTCTCAATGTTTCTGGAAGATAATCAAGGGCTTCTTGTATTAATGCCATCTTTGAAATCGGGGGATATGCTGTATTCATTGCTGCAACTGACTTAATGTCTTCTTTGATAAGCTTTGCAGCAGCTCGAATGATATTTAGTCTTTCAGCTTCTGGATTTTCTCTCTGGCATGCATAAAACTCATTAATAATCACAGCAGCAGTGCTCCTCAATGTACCAACATTAGCCTTCCTGTTGATATTTGTTATTATAATTTTATCACCATAAAGTTACTGCAGCTTAGTATTTCTTCATGTGAATTCTACTGTATGCATCAGCACCAGAATCCTTTAGATATTCCTTCATTAGTTCAACCAGATCATATAATTATGGTAAGTTGTTCATCGTCATTATCCTCGAGATATTTTGTTACTTTCAAAAATGCCTGGTTTGCTTCTTCATCTTGTGGTCGGCCAATTTTTTTCCGATTAAAGCTTGTTTCGTTTTGTTGAAATGCTGATGGAATATTTTTCTTGGTCTGAAAATTAATACTGCACGATTGATGATAAATATGGCATCAGCTGCATGCAAATCATGTACATGTAGAAGACGAGCTTGTACACTGTGTGACCATGCATCCTGTCTTTCTTTCCACACATCCAGGATAGTGCTCTTCATGCCAATAGTTTTCACATTACAAATATCATGAGCTTTCCTTTTTCTGTCGAACTTGGCTGGTGCTGCACAAAACAAACAATGCGTTTTGAACTGAAAATTCTGTTCAGCTGACCTCAGAATGACAGTATTATTTTGTGAATCAGCTGTTTGAGCTAAGACTTCTTGATGTTCTGCAGTTTACAGTAATCAGTAATCACGACGGCAGTCTTGGTGAACTTTTCCCCCTGGATTTACTGAGACATCATCAGTCTGTTTACTGCTAGCTTCATTGATTCCTGCAGCTCCTTTTTGTGTTAGAGTTACTGTGGGTTTCCCCCCAACCAAATGCTGCTTACAGATAGCACAATTTGCAGCCTGCATTATACACACAAGTTGGTGTACTTGCCTACAAAAATAGTGACTAATAAATACAACAAATGAACTGAGAAAAAGATTGATGAAAGTCATACTTACCCAAGAGTAGTTTGAATAGTATCCTTCCTGCTGTTTGCTGTCTCATCTTAGGTTGTGGTGACTACCTAGTGAGGTTAGATCGCAGCTCTGAAAAATTGCATATGGTGGTGAGCACTAATTAGCCAGCTAGTCATGAAAGTAATTAATAATTAATTAATTAATAATTATTTAATTACTAGTTAATTTTAAGGGTGATCCCCAATGAGGATTTCTTAGAACTTTTGATATGTTATTAAGGAAATTTTTCTGATCAAGAAACTGTCAAAATATGTTTTGTTGCAATTAGTTTCACTCCAAATAGAATTACTGGGGACTAACATTCACAACTGACATGAAACATTCATCCCCAAGAAATTTTTTCTAGCTACAGCCCTATAGTTGAGTAATAATAAATTGGTTAGAGCTGGTTGTATTAAGTATTGTGGCCACAAAATACTAATATTGGTGAAACTGGATTTAACTATTACATATTTATGTCTTTAAGAACTATTACCTGAGCTTATTAAAGCATATAAAGGAGAAACTGTTACATTTTATTTCAAGTGTGAAGATCACAATGCTTTGGAATGGACATTTGAAGGAAATCAATTGCCAAGTAATGCTTTTGTGATAAATACAAACACTGGAAGTAGTTTAAGAATTCAATATATAAAACTTCACAATGAGGGAAGGTATAGTTGTTCCTATTCGAATGAACTAAAACAATTAGCTCAAGAGCATGCATTTCTTCAAGTAATTGGTAAGACACTGTGTTATACATTTATGCCATTAATGTATTATGTACCTGTAACAAATAGATTACAAACGAAGATTACACCCTAAGAGACTAAGAGCTAAAATCGGTAGTACTGTGACCTTCACATGTTTATCACTTCTTCCAGTAAATTGGTTCTTCAACAGAATATCACATTACTATTTCCCATCTAATGTTGTGTTTGGTAATTTGGAATTTGGGTCAGTAGTCAATAATTTGACCATCATTAATGTCACTATGACTAATTGTGGCTGGTATAGTTGCGAAGGAATAGACTCGGAAAATAATAGGTTTCGTGAAATGGCACATTTGGAAGTAAAAGGTATAAACAGCTGCTGTCTTTAAATGTCAGCATGATCAATGTAGGCATATTACCTTTAGAAGTGATGGTGCACAGAATTAGACCTCACAAAGTTATAGTAACTTTGCATAACAGTACAAAATTTCGCTGCCAATCAGATACACGACCCTTGTGGAAATTCAATAATGGACCGCTTCCTGCCAATCACATCATCGGAGAGTTCATGAAGGGAAGGCTTATAAGTGAACTCAAGTTATATAATATAACTCAAAGCAATGAAGGAATTTACTCATGTGAAGGAGAAGACAAATTTGGATCATTTAAACAAAACGCAACACTGATTATTGACAGCAAGTTGAATAATTGCAAATATTCTAGGACCCCATGTTCATAAATACATTCTAGCTATTATTTGCCATAATGAAATTAGCCCCACTATTAGTATCATGAACAGCTATTTTCAGTAACGTTGCTCAGCTATTGACACTTTTTTAAGAATATGTACAACATCAGGGTGGTTTTAGTGCCATTTACATTATGGATAAGGAGATATTTAAATAAATGTCTTTTTTTATTTAATACTTGACATGTATATTTCAATGTACTCTATTTATAATTAGATAAAGTTAGTGGATGTTATTTATAAATTGTAGCTATGTGCAAGTTCACTATTTCAATGCTTTCAACTAATTTTGTGATCAAGGTTCTTAATAATATACAATTAACTCAGAATAAGTATTCGTGCCCATAACATTTTTATTCATAATTAAAGTATTATTTCACAATTTCTTTCTCAGCCTTCTTTAATTCATTAGATTTATTCTCTCTCTTTCACAGGATTTTTTTTAACAATACAGTATCAAAAATATTTGGTCCCCTGGGGAATCGAACCCAAGACCGCTTGTATAGCGCACAAGCGCTCTGCCACTGAGCTACCACAACCACCCAGCAAATAAACATTCCAATTTTGTAATTAGTCTCACTCTCAACATACCAACGAAATGAAGTGATAAATTAGATGAGCAGAAAATTTTAATGAATAATAAGTATCTTTGAAAAACTACAAATTTCGTTGGTCTGTTGAGAGTGAGACTGTAGCGTTACCCTGTAACAGTGTAAATACAGAATTGGAATGTTTGTTGCCTGTTGGTTGTCATAACTCAGTGGTAGAGCACCTGTGCGCTATACAAGCGGTCCTGGGTTCGATTCCGTTGGCTAGCAAATATTTTTGATTCTGTATTGTTTAAAAAAGCCTCTGAAAGAGAGAGAATACATCTAAAGAATTATTGTAAAGTCAATTTTTCCCCTATTATTATCATCAGTAATGATTATAATGTATTTAGAAAAAATTATTCCTTCTCAACTTCCGAAAGAGAAAAATAGTGAAGACAATAGAAGTACAAGTTTGAGCCCCCAGAATTCTCCTCTACCGTCAGATAATAGCATGCATACCAGAAACTTAGAAAGACTTCATTTTTCTAGTAGTAAGTAATTATAGTAATAATAAAAATGCTTTATTAAATAATGAAGTATTCATTTATTGTATCTATGCCATTATACTATAAAAAAATTTTTAACTTGTATTACAATTACAGCTTGATCCTTATTAACTTAAGAATGAAATTTTAATTTTAATTATAATTGGCATTATATATCAATTATTTGCAAATAAAAGTATAAGCATAAACAAAATGACCAAATATATTTTATCATGTATTATGACTACTTGACAAGTTTAGGTAGTAGCAACAACAGTTAAGTGCCGATGTGTATAAAAAATGGGGAAAGTGAAACATTCTCACTGAATATACTTACTTAAATCGTGCTAGATATAGAACAGTAAGAATTAATCTTTCTTTGCTTAGCATTTTGAGTGTCTTTAACTAGTGATTTTTGACATCCTGTTTAAGTTGATTTTGTCTTAATAAATAGTAGTAGCTATAAATAGTAATATTCAAAGAAATATTATGTGAAATGAAATCTATTTCATAAATAACCCAGGGTTTTTATTAATAATAATATAATATATCATAAAATAAAAAAAATTAATGTATATTTGCACACTTAATCATTTCAAATTTTATAATGTCATACATGACTATACATGATTGTGCAGAGTAAAAGTTTTCTTATATAAATTTGAACAAATAAAATGTTTATTTCCATTTAGTGTTCATTAGCATATTTTAATATATTTAGGTTATATTTGCACCTGTAAACTAAATATTTATGTTGTCTTTATTTATGTAAACATAATGTTTCTAAATTTGTCATGAGCAAGGTATTTCAATGCACATATCAATATCATTATTATCACAATTCTCTTGTTTGATTAGTATACTTAAGTAATGATTTTACACCATACCATATTTAAAAGTTTTCTCAAAAGCAGATCTCTAAAATACAAAATAATGGGTGAATAAATAAACAATATTACTATAATATGACCATTTCTTACCAGAGAAAAGAAGACATGTTTACTGAGGAAAAAGTAAATATGGCAACTTTCCCCCTAATTTTAGTGGACACAGCAAAAATAGCCATTTTGGGGGTTTAAAGTATGCAATAATTTTGTTGATTTTAATTTTCATTTAAGGGTGCGGCACATAGCAACGCGCGTGCACTATTAATTAAACCAATTTAGGGTGCTCGCACATAGCAACCCGCGTGCACTTTTTCCGTGAATTTAACCACAGAAATGTGGCATCCTGTTTCGTGGAATAGTCCCTCGCCAATGCTGATTTAGCGAGGCCGAGTTCCCGTGGTCAGGATATCTCTAGGCTATTCCCTGGGATGGTAAACCACTACTCCAAGTGTGGTTTGCCTGGGTTTACTGTACTCACTGTGGTTTGCTGTCACTGGGGACTGTACGTTGTTGTTACTCAACCATGCCTAAGAGGCTGTCTAACAGAAGGAAACTGCAACTGGCTGAAGCCACTGAAATGAAAAGGAAGAAACTTCTGCATACCTCAAGCACAGGTATACACAACTACTGCTTTATTTATTTTTTATCTCAGCAACACATACAACAAAATATTGTAAATAAAAATAATTTCATACTTGCATAACAAATTATACTTTGTGATAATACACCAAATAATCTAATTCCAGTAGTAGAGTCTCATGAACTTGACCCTGTCACACCACGGGCGAATGCTGAAGGTGGTACTACATCACTGAGCACACTCACAGCTTCGGACTTGCCCCAGCTTGTTGGAAGTGATGTTGGAAGTTCTACCTCTGTCGTTGAGGGGTCCAGGTCGGTGTCTACTTTGGCAATTCCTGCGATTGTGGACCTGAGCAGTTCAACACGTAAGTCAGCAACAAATACACACACACACACACACACACACACACACACACACACACACACACACACACACAATGAACTGGTGAGTACCAGTATATTATTCTGAGAATTTTTTTTATTGGTACATTGACTTTGGGTTAGTGTGCAGTATAGAAAAATGTAATTTTAAAAATTTTAAAAAAATTGAGAATTCAACTACCAGTGGAATTATAAATGCATGACCAATAAACAAAGATTACTTCACTATCAAAGTATGAACAATAATGTAGTATTTGAGGCTAGCAGGCAGGCAACACACACACACACACATACACACTCACATTCAACTGGTGAGTGCCAGTACATCATTCTTGGAAAATTTATTATTATTATTATTGGGTAGGTATGCAGCAAAAAATAAATAAATTAATCACTTGATTTTAAAAAACATATAAAAAAATAATAATAAATAAAAAAATAATAATACTAAATAAAAAAATAATAATAATAATAAATAAATAAACAAATAAATAAATAATAATAAATAAATAAAATAAGCAAATAAGAAAAATAAAATTGGAACTAATGGATACATTTATTATCAAAACATGAATAAAATGTATTATTATGGGCTAGCTGGTAGATCTATTGAGAAAAGTTATTTGCCTGGACACAAACTCAGACAGTGATATAGTGATTACATTTGGACATCCTTTTGAGAAAATTTGTTATCAGTGGATCAACAAAAAAAAACTTTGTGTTAGTGGTAGGATATGACTCACAACTGACAAACAGCTGGCAGTTCATCTACATGTTATGCAAGATTTAGATCAATTATTATGCACACATTTACTTGGAATAGGCTTACCTACCCCTTCAAACTTCAATTTACTATCAATACTATGAGAGTAAAATAAATGCCTGATGATTGAACTATTAGTATCAAAAAAAAATTATTACACAGTTGTGTATAAAAAAAAATGGGGGGGGAGGGTTGGAATGTGCATTCAAGGATTAACTTTTTTCTTTTTTACTTACACAGATGAGGAACCTCTCTTGATGGATGATCAGAATGGACAAAGAGAGGTACTGATGGAGGCAGTAGTGGAGGGGGAGAGGGAGACTGAAGTTGCCGAGTCGGAAGGGCTTGCTGAGGTGGATGGGCTAGCTGAGGTGGAAGGGTTTGCTGAGGCAGGGTTTGCTGAGGCGGAGGGGCTTGCTGAGGTGGAAAGGCTTGCTGAGGAGGGGCTTGCTGAGGTGGAAAGGCTTGCTGAGGAGGGGTTTGCTGAGGTGGAGGGGATAGTGGAAGCCGAGCTGGAAGACAATCGGAACTGTCTTTTAGAGGACATCATTGATCAGCTGTCAAGTGTAGCCAGCCAACTGAGGTTCTCTCATGACAGTCAGACACTGTTTTCATTGGTGTCGTCTGGTACTATAGGGTTGGAACATTCTCATGGGCTGAAGATTCATAACTTTTCTGGTAGCTGGAGTCAGTACTATCCAGTCTTGTCATTTATGATGAACGGCCAGCTCCATGCTGAGTATTGCAAGCTAAGTGGTATGCTAGGATTGCCTGCATGTTCACATACCCAGTGGCAGAGAATCCTAGAAAATCTAGAGAAGCATGTGACAGAGCTTGCAGAATGGTCTTGTGCTCAGGTCAGAGAGGATGTTGTTCGACGTGGGGATGGGAAACACTGGTCAGCATCATTTGATGGTTTTTATCTCACAAGAGGCCATTACTCTAATAACTACTCGGCTACCATCCATGATTTCACCACTGGCAAAATCGCTTATTTTGCACATCGGACTAAACGTGGAAAAGGTCACAATTGGCACGGAACTTCAGCTGGGGCCGAGACGGATATGTTCGACGAACTCCTTGGTCGAGTGCGGCATGATGGCCTTGTGCTGGAGGAAGTGGTTGCAGATAAGGACACGTCCGTTAATTCAACCTTTTGTCGGCACTTTCCGGAAGGAACTGTGACGTATTGTTCCAATCACTCGGCAAAGGCCCTACACAAGCATTTGGAGAACATAAAGAAAAACCCATGCAATGCTGGTATGTAATGTATAGTATAAATATGCATACCCGTAGCCAGGGGGGGTTCGAGGGGTTCGGTCGAACCCCCCTTTAGAGTGACCGGAAGTAAATATTTTAGCCACACCCCACATATAACTTCTGGAATTATAGTCATCTGTTCAATCTTGCTGAACCTGAGCTTGAATTATCTGCTGTTTTTCTGGCCTAGTCTGAGTCCAAGTGACCTAATAAACATTCAGCTCCTTGGATACAAAATTTCGCTCTCATATCGGCATGAGTAAAGCTTGCTACCTTATATCTATTCTTTATAAAGTGTAAAGTAATGCACTTTAGTAGGAGTAATAGTACCGGCAGGCGTACGATTCGATATTAATAGCACAAGCAACGGATTTTTTTCAACAGATTAGAAAGGGAGCCGTCGGAAGTGTCTGAGAAAGTTAACCCTCAAATATACAGATAGTAAGTACACTATCTAGTGTAGCTACACTGCAAATGATTAAAAAAAAACACACTGGCCTACTACTAGCGAGTGATAGTACGGGTAACCTGTTCTATTAATGATCAGTAGCGCTCGCAAAGCTATTGAAATAGGACTCGGATTTGCCTCGTGTTATTTTAATCGAGTTGTCTAATAGGGGTATAGCTTCTGCGCTAAAGAATGACGTTGTCTCCAACTAGAAACTACAACTGTACATTTCCAAGGCTAGAGAGTTGCATGTTTGCGCACTTACTCTTACTTAAGCTACCGTGACATTTCACTTTGTCCAGTGCTATTTCACTCATTTATAGCGATTTTTCCAATACATTTTGAACGGGCAGTTCACACGCCGTACTATTAAGGCGAATTAATGTTGCACTGTTTATATACAGCTCAACCGTAATGCACGAGAATAATACCACTTTTCTCTCGAATATCAACAGTGTTTAATGAATTATAGTTTTGAAGTAGAATACCTAGAACAAATTATAAGCTTTAGTGCACTTATCTTTTGTTTTTTAGTAAGAAAAATGAACGAGGAAACAAAAGTAGGTGTGGCTTATTGCGTCTTAAAATCCGAACCCCCCAATGGGAACCTCTGGCTACGGGCCTGAATATGTGATAAAAAAATATACATTAGTGCAAGGCTACTCACTTCAAATGCAAAAGAATGCCAGAGAGTCTTCTATCTCACTGTAAAACGTCTTTGGGAGCGCTGATTTCTTCGGATGCAGTGAACAATGCTGAAGATCCTTTGCAAGCCTTTTCCGAAGGCATCAAGAACTTCTACAACCACTATTGTAAAGACGATCACAGTTCAAAATCGTGCCACCATGACAAGGTCAATATAATATATATGCAAACTTTATGAAATAATGGGGAAATAATTGTAATGGGCATTAAATAGAAAAGTTGTTATCAAACTGTCTTATTTACCTATATTCTAACGATGAAATGAGAAGATTACAGTGTGTGTAACACTGATATTATTATTGTTATTAGTATTATTATAATTATTTTTATTAGTTTTATTATTATAGTTATTACTGTTCTGTCATTGTCATAGACTAACCCAGATGGTACTGCTTACAGTACACAACACAAATTCACCTGTAAAGCCCAAGTGGAAGGTTTTCACGCTATACTCAACAGCATGTCGTCACGGCCACAAGACTATATTTCGGATCGCGGCAGACTGACCACCAACACTGTGGAAGGATTTCATGGTTTGGCGCTGATGTACAGGGACAAACGGACAGACCTCCATCACCTGCATTACACTTGCAAGACTAACATGGCCCTATGTCATAAAGTATACACAAAAAAACTATATAGAAAATGCATTTATGCTATTACTGCATTTACAGAACCTTGGGCCAATCTGGAAGATTTTTTGCCTCATCAGCATGGGGGTGGAAGTTCCTGCAACCGCAGTGTTGTCGGTGTTGAATGAGCAGGACAAGTGGGAGGACAAGGTGAACCGGTCGAGTGATAAAAGTCGCTATAAGAGGTAATAATTTTCACATATTTAGTTCATCCTAACTTTGGCTACTTTGCTTACAATTGTAGAAATAGCCAGAAGAAGACAAAGAAAGCCCGCTATGAGCGGGAAAAGGAGATGATGGCAACGTTGAATGAAGTCAGTCACGTGGGAGAGTACATCGGAGAGGGCAGGAGTGATATCACGGACGATGACAACAACATAGATGCTGGTATGTAATGTATAGTATAAATATGTAATAAAAAATATACATTAGTGCAAGGCTACTCACTTCGATGACAACAACATAGATGCTGACCTGGAAGATGAGAATCAACAGAATTTAGAAGGGGGCAACAATGAAGTAGATGATTCTCTTCCCCTCCTGATTCTGTTTGATTGTGAGACCACTGGGTTAAGCATCTATGTAGACCACATCACTGACATCGCCGCCAAAGTGATAAATCCTCCTGTCCCCCTCAATCACCCAACCTTCTCGAGTCTTGTGAGAACTGGCCGAAACATTTCATCTGCTGGTAATAATGTACAAATATGTATTTAAGTAAATTACAATATATACATTTACAATGATAATTAAAATCAATTTTAAAATTATTGATTAATTAAAATATTGTCGGTAAATTTCTACTTTATTTAGCTTCCAAGGTTACTGGTATCACCAATAACATACTAAGGCACGAGAAGCCTCTCTCAGTGGTGCTACCGATTTTCTTGGACTGGCTGGCTACCAATGTTTCTGCCGTTGTAGGGGCTACTCAAGCACCTCATCATCCGGGTATAACAAAAATTTACAAAAATAAATTTAAAAAATATTGTTATCTCTCTGTTTAGTTCTAGTAGCTCACAATGGGTTTGGTTTGAGTCTGAGGTGGAACGGAGAGTGGATTTGAAGCTGGCCCTAATGTGCACTTCACTGATACCCTTCCCTTGCTGAGGAAGGTTAGCTAATACAAGTTAGTTACGTACATGCAATTCATATTAATTTGCTATTATGGTAGATGAATAAGGATGGGGAAGTGATTTTACAAGGCTCACCTTTAGGTTTGGAGAAGCTTCACAAAAAAGTCACCGGAGATGAAGTCGCAGGCAAGGCACACCACTATAAATAAATATAAAGCTTGATAATAATTATTGTTATTTGTATAAATTGTAGGAGCACACAGGGCCCTACCTGATGTATTAGCTATGGAAAGAGTCCTCAAACATCAAGACATCTCTCCACATTTGTCAGCTCTCTCTATTAGATCACTCCTTGAGCAAACAAAGCTGTGGATACAGCAGAAGGGGCTATTCAGCAGAGCAGCATCACTAGTGAAAGCCATCGGAAAACCCACACTTACCTCTACACAGGCGAAGAAGCTGGATGCTCTGGGGTTCACCTTTCACTCTCTGTCACTCCTTCGCCAGCAGTGTAGAGGGACAGAAGAGTTTCAAGCGGCATTGAAGGAGCGAGGAGTGAGGAGCACGCCGCTCAGAGAGAAGCTGACAAAGGCCCTCCACAAGTCCCGCTAAAGTAGCCTCCCGCACTGGTCTGCTGCTTCCTGTCCATCTCCAGCAGTGTTTATCTTTTTTCTTTCTTACCCAGCTCTTCTCAGAGCCACCAAATAAACAAAAGATTTCACCTCCTCCGTATACTAGGGCGGGGCTAAAATTGGGGCGGGGTGCATGGAATTAATGTTAGCGTAGTTATAATTTATGTTCTGTAAGCTACTTTGGACTTTATCTTAGGAATGGAGAATGGAAATGACTTCAAATTTGGAACAGAGCCCAACCAGAGTCTAGTCAGCAAAATGTTCGATACTATTAAAAAAAAAAATTTTTTTTTCACAAAAAAAAAAGATCTAATAGAGCGTGCAAAAGTCAATAAGTTAAAAGCAATATTGAATAAAGAAAAAATGGATCGAAGCTATTGTAGGCATCGGGTCGGAGAAGTAGTAGGCGAAGTATGGCCACTCTAGGTGCAGTACTGGCGGAGGAGTTTTAGCTTTTGTATGAGAAGGTAGAAGGGTCATATCTCTTGAAGCGGCCACTTGTTACTTCTGAATTCAGGTATGTAGACTTCTACGGTAGTAGTAAATAAGGTCCACCTGCAGAAATCGGTCTAAATACAACAGAAAAATAAAAATTCTTCCCTAGCAACCAGACTCAATTAACCGCGTGGGAGGTGCGTGGGAAGTGTGAGAGCACCCTTAAGGTGCCAAACTGCGTGTTGTAGCTCGTGGTTAGGCAAAAAAAAACACCGCACACAATCCGCCTACTACCTCACAGATTATAGTTTGCGATTTCTGTGCAACTCGTGGCTTTATATTGGGTAATCACTGCAAAGGCTCTTGGTATATGATTGTGGTTGGTACACTGTAAATCATTTGGTGTGAACTCCCCCAAATCCACACCTTTTGGTTGGTGTGAGCTCACACCACCTAGTTGTGTGTACTACACACCATTTGACAGTGTGATTTCACCCTTTAAGCATTAGGTGCGACATTCATACCATATTTTATCCAATTCTTTCTCCCTAATCTATGTATAATGAGTGGGGGTGGTCTAAAATATTCATACTGCTCCAGCAAATTATCCTCTATGAAACCCTGGTGGTTTTTTCACACTGAAACAATAATAAACTCAATGTGAATTCAAACTAATTGTTCAATTAAAAAATATTGAAGTGGCATAAAAAAGATCGGTGAGACTGAATATGGTATAAACCTAAAACACAATGATCAAATAAATCTGACGGCTTGATCACACTAAACACAGGTGGAGAGTTATTAATTACTTCAAAGGAATGAAAATGAGTAGAAAAACAAATTGTATGCAGCAGTTTCAAAAGAAAATAACACAAGTTGTGAACAATTATTTCTTGAATAATTCCGAATTGAGGAAGTAGATCAGACGTTGCGACCACAACGTCCCCGGATGTGTAGCGAGTACCACATAACTCGATCCATGACACCCTATTAAAATAAAATTTTGGCACATAATAACAATCATCAACATCAACAACAACTATAGTAATAGAAGCAAGAAATAAAAATACCATACTAATAATATTTTCCTACAACACTAGTAATAATTTTGACTGAATACTTCACTGAAATGCTAACAGACATAATGGACTGAAGTATTTACACAGATCACGTACCACATAATGGTATGCCACCGTTGCTTGAAGTTGTTTTTTTTCAGCATCAATTTTTAAGGAAAATGCGTGGGCCGGATGGGTCTCCACCCTTAAAGCTTTGTAGAATTGTCCTCTACTGCAACTACATAATAAAAATGTGTTAAGTAATTTCTGAGTTTTACAACAAAAAAATTCTGTAAGTGGTATACTATTATTTGATTATGTAGGTTATAATACATAGCCAGCTACATAGGAGGCGAAAATGACTCCAATTTCATTCAGCTACTAAAATTACGGGGTAAGGATGACCCAAGCATTCTGAAATGGATGGAAAAGGTCCAAGACAAGTTTACTAGCCCTGATGAAATTCTTAGTATAATGGCTCTTTATATTTTACGAGGCATAGCTACAAGCATATCTGGCAAGAAGTATACCATAATGGTTGATGAAACAATCGATATATCAAATACAGAGCAATTGGTAGTATGTTTGCGTTATGTGGACGATAACTTGGACATTGTGGAAGAAACTATAGGTTATTATAGCGTGGAATCTACCATGGATGGCCAAATTCAGTGAGTGACCATAACAATAAATGTATAAGGCTTTTGGTTCGAGTTGAGATAACTGAATTGAACCAGACATGCTACTAGCTCCATCGTAGCGCTGTCCACGGCAATTGCTAATGCTCAAATTCATGCACAACAATAGTACGTCTGTAATTGTAGCACAGTAGCTGTAGATGTGTGACACCCTGAAAGGATCAAAGATCATGAGGAATGCCAGGATTTACCTAGAGTGGTACACGAGAACTAGCTTACAACACTTGTAGTATGATAAATAACAATAATAAACTTAAAAGTGTACAATCGGTACACATGTAAGTCTTTAGCTTTAGCCCTAGCTCCAGCCCCCTAGGTAACACCAGCACTACAGAATTTACCAATCGTACCACCTATTATACTATCAAAATTAAAAAATTAAATACAAGTTGAAGTTGTTTTGTTTTAAGTACTACATGGTATAACTTAATTTGTGTGCCGTATAACATATTGTACCACTTGTACCACTTGTTGTATGAGACTAGATTAGCACGGGTAAACTGTTACTATATATACTTTTTCATTTAACTTATAAACAAAATATGATACATTCAGTACATTTCAAAACATGCAATCAAGAATTGAAAAACTAGTGTTACATGTGGTGCAACATTTACAGTTGATGGAATATTGCTTTTCCAAAATAGGCAATTTTGTTCTGTGACATAAATACCCGAAGGAAGAGAAAAAAAAAAAAGGGTGACCGTTTACTTTTTATTAGAGAAGGGGAAAAAGCATAAACACCCGAAGGAAGGGAAAAAAAAAAAGAGTGACTTTTTATTGGGGCATGCCCACACTCAAATCTTCCTCTGCGTCCACATCCAAATCTTCTGCCATGCCCACACTCAAATCTTCCTCTGCGTCCACATTCAAATCTTCTGCCACATCTAAATTTTGTGCCACATCTAAATCTGCTGCCACGTCCAGACCCAAATCTTCCTCTGCGTCCACATTGAAATATTCTGCCACGCCCACACTCAAATCTTCCTCTGCATCCAGATCGAAATATTCTGCCACATCTAAATCTTGTGCCACAAGGGGATAAAGCAATAAACACCCAAAGGAAGAAAAAAAAAAAGAAAAAAAAATACTGACTATTAGTTAGTTAGGAGTTTCAAATTATGCTTGTGGTAGTCTAAAACAAAACTATAAATATATATATTATATATATATATAATATATACATAATAATTAATCAAATAGCAGAAAATATTGATTACCTGCATGGGTACATGATTTTGCAGTATCAAGGAAAGATGAATCATAATCAGATTGTTCACAACATTGAAATGATGAGTTTAAATGAACTACATAAAATGATCTCACATGCCCATAAAAATTAGTTGATGGAATTCCCTCATTATCAGCAAGATCAAGAAGAAATGCTGTTGTTTCATCACCAATAAAATAGTTCTTCATCCGAAACTTGATTACTAGGGTTGGAGTATTCTATATCAATTAAATTAGAGGAATTTAGTGTTATAACAGAAGATTTAACAAAGAAAGATAGCACAGTTTTAAGCAAGCGTTCACTTTCTGTATGAAGTTTATGAATTGTTGCTGCTTTACTTGTCTGGAAATATATATTAAATTCATCAAAAATAACCAGGGTATTGGCTAGTCTCGCACAGCCGACCCTTTTCCCTTTTATTATCCGCTCGCGCGGGGAGGGAAATAGGGTCTAGTAGAAGCTTGTACATCGTTTCGTGCTAAAGGAATGCAATTATAACGTTACTGGGGCGTTGCGGTCGTCAAATATCACACTCGCCGAAAGTATTACTGGGATACCTAGGCTTCAAGTTGACTTTGAGGCACTGCTATTGCTGTGGAAAATCTGTTACCGATGGTGAAGAGAAAAAGAGAAGGCGGCTTTTGACTAGTATGCAGGTTTGTATTTGGAAAGAAAATACAGATAAAGTAGTTTATACAAGCTACTGTTATTTTCTGCAGGATGCTCTGCAGTTGCTGACAGATATTATAGTTGCTAAACATCCTGAAATAGATCAAACTAGCCTACAAGGAGGCTATGTCTGTAGAAACTGTGCTTCACTTTTAGAGAAGCATCATGGCATCCTTAAGGATATTGAGGAGCGATTAACTACAGCATTATCTATCTTGCCAAAGATTTCTGTACCAGCACAAACACCAATTTCTGAACAATCAACTCAACACTACCATTCAGGGTAGCCCACTTGCTACATGCTCTGTGTCTCCAGAATTAACTGTAAGAAAGGTACATTTATTTCAACTATAAAATAATTGTATAAAAATTTTTTTTTTTCAGGCTAAAATTCATTATCAAACCAGGCCAAGAGTATACACTATTACACCAAAAAGAAGGAAACTTTTCAAGTCTTTGGTTCGTACAAGCTACTACTCATTTGCTATTCAATGCTTGAAGAAAAATATGGTAGCCAAAGCAGCAATTATTCAAGTCTTGGGGCAAGTTCTGCAGTCAGAAATAGCTACAGTTTCTTCAGATGACTTCGACTCTATCACTAGAAAGAAGTCCAAGAATTACTTGCTGAATTTTGAAGGCATTGTTCACGATATTATGGATGAGATGAAAGACAAGACTCCAACGTTGTTGGCTATTTTAAGGGCATGTTTAAAAACAAAGAAGATGAAAAGTAACGCAAGTGGTGTAGTGGCAGTTATTTTTTCCATTATCTGCAAGTTTAGGAGACCTTCAGCATGTTTGATCCAAAGAATTATTTCACTTCTTTTATATAGTGGTCATGCAAGTAAAATGGCGAGACTTACTAGTTACACTTTCATGTATATATTTGATATATTATATTACTAATTAGGTTTTTCAAAGGCTACAGAAACTTGGGATATGTTTGTCTCACTCTGCTACTATTGATCTGGTTGGCATTATGGGTTGTGATTTTGATCAGCCAGTAAACCAATGGAAGCAATCCGTGGAACAAAAAATAGCTCCCATACTTCAGGTAACCAAAACCAGTATGAAAATTGCTCATACTTGAGAAACACCACGGTAGCTAAGTGAAATAGTATGGGTAAGTGCACATGCGTGCGAAACTTATAGTTCAAGCTGTGTCTAGTTGGTGACTATGCCATTCTTTAGTGTAGAAGTTCTACCCGTATTAGACGGAATTTTTTTCAACAGATTATGTTGAGCATAGTTTTAAAATCGAAGTTACAGAGGAAGCTAATCCTGAAATGCAGAGATAGTGAGTGAGATACAATGTAGCTACACTAACCTGTACAATGTCAAATAGTTGGCCAGGCTCCATGGAAGTAGTTAAGAAAGTGGCATGTAACACAAGCCTTATATGCCTATTGAATGAGTAATCAATACCTTTAGACTTGCATTCAGACTCAGCTCTGACCTTGTCTATTCTCAGCCAGCTCACTTTCTGTTGCAGCTTATTATTTACCTGTGAGTAGCAAAATGTAATGAGATACATATATAATTGTATTGAGCCATTAATCAACTCATTGTTAGCTCAGCTACAGCTTCCTTGGCATTTGAACTGGCTTGCTTGGTAGGATAGTAATTGAGGAAACTACGATGATAGTGATTATATTGTTTCTACACCGAGAGGGTTATAGTACAGGGTTACAGTAGTCGTTCTGTCTTTTTTCTGTCTGTCTGTCTGTCTGTCTGTCTGTCTGTCTGCCTGTCTGTCACGCTCTGATTTTGGAGATTACTAACAATGAACAGTTGATTTAGGTATGAACTTACTCAGGACGAAGATTTAAGACCTTTGATTGTGTTACTTTTTTTATGTTTGAGCTAATTGTTTCTCATGTTTACATATTCTCTTTCAAATTTTATCGAACATTCTCTCCATCATACACAGTTTTGCACTTAGGCCAAATGTGTCACATTGTGTGTTTTTTAAACTCATGATTAAAACCTTACAAGGTTGAAACATTTTTTATTATGAATTAAAATTATTACTACATTAGCTAAAGGCGGAAAAAAATATTTTGAAGAATATATTTAATGTTGAAGAATCAAAAGACATGCAATCTCCTGCAGGAATTAATGAGACATTACTCAGTCCAAATCATAAGATTTATTAGTTTAGAAAGTTTGGCACAGGAGAATTAGCTTGTTTGTTTACAACCAGTACAGCATTCCCCTGGGAGGCTTGTATTTGGTATGTACATTTGAATAAGGAACTAAGTATTATGTTATTGGTTATAAATTGTGTGAGTATTGTTAACTTGCAATGGTGCTGGACAAAGTAGACAGGACAGCCCTGAATTATGCACACAACATCACACACACACACACACACACATACACACACACACATACACACACACATACACACACACTCAAAAACACAACATACACACAACATCATACAAATACATCATACACTATTATGCATGGTGTAATAAACACAAAGACTAATCTTTTAATTTTTGGATTTTTTTATGGAATATTTGGTATTTAGTCTTGGCAGTATGTTTAAATGTCAAGCTGGGTAGCTTTTTAGTATTGCTAGGCAACCCAAAAGATTTTTTCTGTATTTGTTGTTGATAATAATGGTATCACTTTAAGAAACAATTGATTAACAGCTTTAATTATGTGGTATTAAACTAAGCAAAATCTATAATACAATGTTCACCGTAATTTTGTTGATAATTTTCTATTCATGAAACTTTTTAGCTATGCGATGTTTTTATTGCGTGATATTGTGATTAAGATTAGCTATGTTGACATGTATGAAAACACCCAACCATCAGCATCCTTCCTGACTTCCACTCCAGATCCCTCAACCAGTGAAAGATCTTCTCCATCATCACAAGAGGTTGAGACTACACTGTCATTTGATATTTCAGACATATCTATGATATGAGGGACCCACTAGCCCACTCCATGCTGCTACGAAGAGTGGCTTAGCTCCAGTTTTTTCTCCAGCTACAAGTCATGATTCTGCTTCAGAGGACACTATATTGCATGCAAATATATCCTCTAATTCAGGGTCCATTAACGCGGGGTACAAAATTGTCTTTGATAACCTTGATAAAACTGTGAAACCAAGGCACATGGTTATGCAGTTAAAGACCGGATTGATTTCTCAACCTTCAGTTCTGTTAGAGAAACTGGAACAGAACAGAACTTATTTGCCCTTCTGCCAAATGAAAATGACTATGCTGTTTTAAAGAAAAGATTTTCAATTCATGTGTCGAGGATAATAACTTCCTATCTTGAGTTTTTTAAGGAAGACTTTGAAGGCTTAATTGAACATCATATTAAGCATAGATACAGCAAAGAGATGAGCGTTAAATCTGAAGTGGTAAGCCAACTATAGTTGAATTGTGTATTGACATTAATCAAGTTTTAATTATTTGAATTATGTACCTCTGGGGAGTGTGAAATGGCTTATGAAGACATGGTAGACATTTTAAAGCACTACAAAAAATATGTTCCTTGTAAAACTGTGATACTCTCTGAGCCTATACCTGGTACAGACTGTACTGAAGACAAGGAATATGTGCATACCTTAATTGGTGGTGATTATTTGTTTGTGGCTCGAGCCCGTGGAGCACAACATATTAGAAGACATCTGAGCTGGAAATTTATAGGCTTGATGGTTTGCTACCAGTTACAGAGGACTGGCATGCCAAAGTGTGTTTACTAGAGGTATGCAAAATTAATATTTGTGTATTTTGTATTAAGCTATTCTTTTTTTTTTCTTTTTCTTTTTTTTCTTTTTCTTTTGCAGGTTTTTTGGAAGAGACTTTTCAAAACTACTTCAGGAACACAAAAAGGTACTCTATATCAACTCAGAAACCTTATTAACCCTTTCGTTCTGGATCTCGCTTTAAAGCGGGGTGAGACCGGTTGGTTTCTCCGAATTTTTTAAAATAGTTACTTTATAGCTAGAACGTTCAGATTGCATACACAGGTGCCCAATGCATTGGAGAAGCATCTAAAATAGCTTTCAGCCAGGACTGCTTCGACAGTACCTCACAGCAGTTGCTTTTATTTCTTCCTCGGCAAAAAACAACAACATCGGTTCTCCGTCGAATTTAAAAAAAAGTTACCTTCTTCACAGCAGCTTCATTTATGGATCCAGTCATCTCCAGAGCTTTGTAGAAGCAGCAAAAAATTGCTTGAGCTCAGTAGCCTTCCATAACACATTGAAACAACCGCTTCTTTGCCGACCAAGACTTTGCAGTTTGACTTACTGTCTTCTCCATTTTTTATAAAATCGCCAGTTCAACTGGGGACCTCCCTATTACGTACAGTCTTAGGTAATGCTTATTACATCATAGGAAAAAAGTGAGCGTGTCGTGTGATCCAGGTAACTATGCAAAAAAAAATTTTTTTCGAAGTCATTTTTTTGAAGATGGCGTCTAGAAGTTACAATGCGGTGCAAGTTTTAGACTTGCTTGATGCTAACTCTAGCGACTCAGGATCAAGGGGAGAGAAGGGAGACGACATCTAGGGCTATAGGAGGCCCTGTATCAGAGTTGGTGGACCAGACCCCGTCAACTCTGATACTGAAAATGGGAGTCAAGAAGATGATCGAGGTAAGCTTGTCTTTCTCTTGTCTTTCTCTTGAAAAATAGCAAGCTTCTGTTGTGGAAAGGACTCATTTATAGCTATATTGAGATAGAGTAAGCTGTTTAGCTATATATATATATATATTATTGAGTTTTGAGATTTGAAAGTGGCTTGTGGTTTTTTGAACAATTTCAAATTTTCAAAAAAATTTAAAAATTTTTTTACCACATATACTACTAGGACCAGATGTGAATGCAGTCACCGACCCCGATTACGCAGATGAGGGGACAGGAGCAGAGTCTTCCAGTGATGAAGGAGAGGATACCGGACCTGAGTCTTCCAATGATGAAACACGAATAGGCAGCAGATTCCAGTGATGAGTGGCTCCTCCTGCTCCGAGTTCTGGACATCCTCGCAGTCGGAGAAGGCGGGAATTGAAGAACAAGAGTCGGGTGGATGAGGTAGGGGGAGAGTGGAAGAAAGATGACAACACACCCATTGATATTCCATAATCTTTTGTGTAAAGGACCACAGACTTTGATATTTGTGGCTGCTCCCCCCCCCCCTCCCCCTCCCTGAACATCCCAAAAGTTGTAATATGTATTGTTATTGTCGTTGTCGTTGTCTGTGTTTTTGTGGTGTTGTAGTGGAGCTTCACACTCGATGTATATGTGTGTGCGTGGAGTTGAAATGTTATTCTGGCACTTCCAGATCTAACCGGGGAGGGAACGAACTCGGGGTGGGGGGGGGGGGCTGGGGTCTTTTCTAATCGGGGCTACTATGCCCATGTAAGTTGAATTTCATGTATGTGTGTGTGTGTACACCAGTCAATTTATATTATACATTTATTTTTATGATCTGTATTCACCTGTATCTTCTTTTTTCTAGTGTGTGTGTGTGTGCATTTGTGGAATGAGAGAGAGCATCCGTGGACAAACAGTATGTGGCACTTCCGTATACAACCTGGGAGGGAACTCTGGATCTTTTTGGATCGTGACTACTATGCCCATGTAAGTTGAATTTCATGTGTGTGTGTGTGTGTGTACACCAGTCAATTTATGTATAATAAATTATACATTTATTTTTATGATCTGTATTCACCTGTAGCTTCTTTTTTCTGTGTGTGTGTGTGTATGTGTGTGCGTGCATTTGTGGAAAGAGAGAGAGAGCAACCATGAACAAACAGTAGTATGGTGGCGTTTCCGGATCCAACCTGAGAGAGAACGAACTCGGTGGTCTTTTTCGGTCTGTGACATCATCCATGCCGGGTAAGTTGAATTTCATTTTTTCAACTTACTGATATTTGGGTGTCCAGCTAGGGCTGGGGGGGGTTTATGGTACAAGAATGTCAGTGAAAAGTAATGACGGGGGAGGGGGGGTTATGGTACAAGAATGTCAGTGAAAAGTAATGACGGGGGAGGGGGGGTTATGGTACAAGAATGTCAGTGAAAAGTAATGAGAATGACGGGGGAAGGGGGGGGTATGGTACAAGAATGTCAGTGAAAAGTAATGACGGGGGAAGGGGGGGTTATGGTACAAGAATGTCAGTGAAAAGTAATGACGGGGGAAGGGGGGGGTTATGGTACAAGAATGTCAGTGAAAAGTAATGACGGGGGAGGGGGGGGTTATGGTACAAGAATGTCAGTGAAAAGTAATGACGGGGGAGGGGGGGTTATGGTACAAGAATGTCAGTGAAAAGTAATGACGGGGGGGGGGGGGGGGTCGGTAAGGGGGGTTACAAGAATGTCAGTGAAAAGTGACGGGGGGAAGGGGGGGTTAGTATGGTACAAGAATGTCAGTGAAAAGTAATGACGGGGGAGGGGGGGGGTTATGGTACAAGAATGTCAGTGAAAAGTAATGACGGGGGAGGGGGGGTTATGGTACAAGAATGTCAGTGAAAGTAATGACGGGGGAGGGGGGGTTATGGTACAAGAATGTCAGTGAAAAGTAATGACGGGGGAGGGGGGGTTATGGTACAAGAATGTCAGTGAAAAGTAATGACGGGGGAAGGGGGGGTTATGGTACAAGAATGTCAGTGAAAAGTAATGACGGGGGAGGGGGGGGCTCAATTCAGCGAGGCCAGCAGTTATGTTACAAATGTCATTGTTGTCTTGTGTTTTTTTGGTATTGTATGGAGGTTCCGGATCCTATGGGAGGGATCGTTCAGTCTGTGACACCATCCATGCCGGGTAAGTTGAATTCCACGTGTGTGCTTGTACTGCTTTTCATTTTCAAATTACACTTTCTCAATACGACGATTGTTTCTCTCATGTACAGTGTGGAGTATACATACCAGGGTTCATACAGTGGGAGGCTAGCGCTGGGTTCCCCCCTAGAATTTTGGGAGTTGAATAGAAATGAACATTTAGGAAGCATTTCTTTTTAGTCTGATATTGTATCCCATTATGTTCCTATCATAACTGAGCCTTTAGTGCATAGGACCGAACACTGATCATCAGTGTAAAGTATAGACTCGTATGCAAAGATGTGCATCAAAGTAGTGTAGGTTCCAAAAAATGGGTGTGGCGAAGTACACTCGGAGCCCCACCCCAAACAAAAATCCTGTATGAAACCGCATACAATAAATCATAAAGTTGCAATTATATAGGATCATGAATAATTTGTTGTTTGTATTACAAATATCTTTGTTGTTTGTGTTTTTGTGTATATGAAATTGTTTTGTAGTGGAGCTCGACGTCCGATGGCATACGTTCCTTGTGGACACTCATAGATGTCTCCTACATGATCACAATCAGCACCACACACAACAAACAACATATTTTATTGTTGAACTAATATAATATTGGTATATAATGCATCAAACAATATTATTTCTATTTTATTTTATTTTTTTATTGATGGGAAAAGTGGATTTTTTGGGGGAAAAAACATTTTTTTTTTGAAGTATTAGTAGATGGCTTAAATATTATTCAATTTATCAAAAAATGAGGGGAATCCCAAACTCTTGGTCTATTTAGTGATATATGGTTGCTATGGGGTTTTCCCAGCCAGCATCGAGTTAAAAAAATAAAACGGCACTGCTCTATTCCGCGGTAGAAAATTAGATTATTCCGCGCGCGTCAAAACAATTCAGGAACGAGAGGGTTAACAGAAGGAATGTTACGAAAAGACCCAAGAGTGATGTCAATGCCGCTGAAGATTTTGTTGAAGTTGTGGTCATCTCGCACGTTCTGACTGCTGTGATGACATACTTGGAAATGTCATCATTTACTGATGCTCCTTCCTGTACTTCAGTACCTGAAAACTTATGGATGGAAGATGAGAAAAAAAGAAGAGATACCCTGGAATGTATTTAGAAATGACATTTTTGGAGCCCAATTCTGATGCATGTGGCACTACATATGACTATGCTTGTGAGGTGCTGATGCTAGGCCTTTTCATCTTTGATTTTAAAGATGCAGTGAGAGAGGGAGATGGTGACCATGTTACATTGTGGAAGTATATGATGCTATTTTTCAAAGCAACAGGGAGAACTAACTATGCGACAGAAGCCTTTACATTACTTGCTCAGTGTCACATCACACTTCCTCCTAATTTGTGTGAACAGGTCAAGTGGTCAAGGTTCATCAATGTCCATGGTCTTCCTGGACACAATGTGAGTGCAGATCTTCACATGGAACACCTTAATAAGGAAGTGAAGGTGGCTATTGAAGGCCTGGGTGCTAATAAGTCTCACAAAGCTATTAAACGAGCTGCAAAATCTGTTGGAACTCTATCACTGGTGCTAGACTCTTACGATTCAGCACTACAAGTAAACAAGCCAAGTGGATAACATTCCAAGAAAACTGTAGCAAAGGATGTTGAGAAAATAACTTCGCAATTACTAGACTGTGGCACTTTCATTAAGTCAACAAAGACGCATTTGTCTTTTCTTCATTTAAAAAAAACTTAATTAAAACAATGCCAGAGAATAATATCAAAGTCTGGATGGTAATCAGACTATCTTCATTTTTGCACCCAACTATACCACACAATCACCATGTCCACTCAGACTCTGAATCATCTAGTTGTGAATGTTAATATTTTTGTAATATTTGTAAAGTGCGCTTAATGCTACGTGTTAGTGACAGTCTCTCCTTCAGAGTCAGACATACCGCTCAACTCTTGCTTAGTCTAGAGCGCGAGATCCTTTACCTAACCAGCTAGTGCATGCAACGATTAAACCGTAATTAGAGCGCCATCTCCGTAGTCCGTAACTTGAGGAGCATTTCAGTAAGAATTACGGATGGATCCGTAAGGTTGGAGACACTGTATGGTACAAGAATGTCAGTGAAAAGTAATGACGGGGGAGGGGGAGGGTAATTCAGCGAGGCCAGCTGTTATGTTACAAATATCATTGTTGTCTGATATATATATGTTATACTTTGAATACTGCAAAATATCACGAGTCTGTCGGATGTATTGGGACGAGTGCCAATACCCCGATCAGACGAGTGATATTTCGCGTATTCAAGTATAACATATTTATCATGTACGCATGCGCAAACTTAATCTTAGCAACGACAATTTTTCTGGAGCTAAACCAGTAAGCTAACGTTGTTATGGCTGAAGATATTTCATTACAGGATTTTTTGATGACGAAGTTCTTGAAATGATTGAGAAACAATCTGAATATCTACAGAAACTCCCTATAGAACCAACTGTTGCTAATCCAGTCTATACTAACGGACAAACGGAGGAAACTAAGTACGTAGAAGAAGCATCTTCTTCTGTGTGTTTGGACGATGAAGTTTCTTCAAAAGCGTCCAGTTGAAATGTGCAAATCGGAATCCCTATTTTATCTGGCTGTGAACTACAATTACTCCAATGATGACATTTGGTACAAAAAACAGAAGATGGGGAAGGATAGAATCAATACAATAATGAAAAGGATGGCTGCAAGTGCTGGAGTGTCTGGGGAAAAAACAAATCATTCAGCTCGAAAAACAATGGTTACATGTCTTACCAAGAATAGTGTACCAGAAACACAGATAATCCAACTAACTGGGCATAAAAATCTACAAAGTCTAAATAGCTATAAAAAAGCATCACTACAACAGCAAAAGGAAATGTCTCATGTCTTGAGCTCATACAAAAAGCCTGAAACTAATCCATCTTCTTCATATTCTACAACACCATTGAGTGGTACTATGAACCAAGATTTAAGTGCTCAGTCCTTCTGGAGCAACAATCACCAATTGTACAATAAATATTGGTTTTCCTACAGCAACACAAACACAAAATTTCACCACAATGTCCGCTGTACCTAATGACACACAACCACAAATGAAGAGATTTACAATTCATACATACCTACATAGCAACAGACAGATATATCAAATTAATGTATTATTATTAAGATTTAACAAAAAACCTAAAAATATAAAATTAGCCTAAGGGGACGCAATAACACTTGTTAGAATGCCTAAGGGGACGCAATATGGGAAAATATTGGGGTAGTTTCATTTGTATTAATCTCTATGGGAGTACTTGAGTTCAGTACATGATAAAATATAATATTGCTCTCTCTCATGCTCGTGAATTGTATAGTGCACCCAACCAAAGATGTCCATTTTAGTATGCTTTAAAATTCTGTGTATATTTTGGGAATAGAGTAAGTAATTAAGATAAAACTCAGTGAATGTAACTAAAATACATTAATCTTTAATTTGCATGGGCCAGTTTCCATAGAAACGATCCTGACCTTTGAACCCATGATTTTAATTAATATATATGTTTCTGTATGTAGTCTCTCACAGATTGGAAGTAACCATGAAGTTCTTATTTTTTTTGGAACCAGTATAAGAGTCTTGATGATTCCAAGTTTTCAGTTTACCACAATTATATAAAAAAATGTTTTAAAATTTTCTTTTGTGATGGCAATTTAATAATTATGTAGTGTGTGGAAAATGTATGCAGTTTATAATACTTCCATGAATCATGTTAATAATGCAGAAACTATAAGTTTAATAATGTTTTTACAATCCCTAGTTCTAAAAATGTTCAAAATATTATGTATGTCTATGTTATGATCAATCAAAATCTACTGCGAAATGGCTATAATTGACAGTTAATATAATATTACATTATTCATTCATTCCAATCCTTCGATGTGATTTTACAGTTTTATACTTCTTTAATCTTTTATCAAGTTCTTTTCCTGGAGTGAGCCCTTCGAGATAGCAAAACATGTAGTGACGTACTTTGCGAAAATGGTTTTGAATATTTTCTACGGAAACACAGTCATATGCTAGAGGGATATTTTTGCGAAGAGAGGGAAAGGTGTACTTGCAATGTCCCTTAGTGAAGCGTTTCAACTGTGCCCAAACCTTTCAATGGGATTTAGTTCGGATGAAATTTAGGAAGAAAGCATGGGATATGTCCACGTTCAGTCAGAATCTGTTGATGAAGCCACTTGCGAGCAGTTTTCAGGCACACTTTCCGAGGAAAACCAGGCTCTAATGTTGAATTTGGAAGCAAAGAATTGTTTACCCAACAACAAAAATCAATAGAAGTAAGATTTGGTCTTCCCTTTACAGCTGCATTGCTTCTTACATATTCAGTAGCTTTCTTGTTGAGGTCTTCATCATTCCACACACAAGAGCGTTGATATTTTCCATGCTGTGCTTCTGGAAACTCTCCATTATTTTCAATCAGTGAAGTACTCCAACGTCGAACTGTTCTGTCGCTTCGGTTAATCATCTGAGCAGCATACTCTGCAGCCTTAGTTTCAGTAAAGGAGAACATATCAACTAATTGGTAACACAGAAATATTGCTATTGACTTCACATCATCCTTTCCCATAGCCTGAAGCCACTCCTCAACAAACTTCTTCATAATTTCCTGTGATGTCAAAGTGTTAGTTGGGTCTGATTCAGTAGCTTCCATACTTGCCTGATCATTCCCTAAACTTAAGCTTGCCTCCTCTCTGTCTGGAAGATCGAGAATCAGAGGTGCCGGTTTCTCCTTCTAATTTCAAACCTTCTATGGATGATGCTGTAGATTGTGATTCACTAGGACCAGCAAGTTCTGATCCAATAGCCTCCACACTTGCCTGATCTTCCCCAAAACTTAGGCTTACCTCTAGTGCAAGCGTGTCAACTGAGGAACTTGCTGGTCCTAGTGAACCACCAACTACAGTATCATCCATAGAAGGTTTGAAATTAGAAGGAGAAACCGATAAACTAGACGGCACCTCTGATTCTCGATCTTCCAGACTTACAACGGCCGCCTTGGCTGCCTTGGCTGCTGACTGAGGGCTCGGTAAGCTTCCCCGCAGCTGTTTACGACCTCCACACTCCTTCTACCAACGTTTTCAGCCTTCATCTTCGCTCTAGACTTCGGTGGCATCTTAAAACACAATAGCTACTAGACTCACTTAACACTTAGATTTGAATTTTTTTTTGAATTTCTAATGTTTTTTTTGCTTATGACGCGTAACCTTGACGTCACGTACGGGTAAATATTAATAATTACGCGGGCAAACTGTTTCTCCACCAATTGCTATTCAAATGCAATAATAAAGATACCGTTCTAATGATCTTATTGCGTACAATTTAATTATCGTCTTACCTAAAGCATAGCTTTATTGGCAAAAAATATATAACCGATCAAAGTTTTGGACATCTTTGCTTGGGTGCACTATACTGTCAATGATGTATGCAATCATCCAACCAACTTGCATATAATCAATTTTTTGTCCTTTAAGATCCAAACTATAAAATGTTTTCTGAAGTGTTTCCGGAATACGATATAAACAACTAGGACTTGCAGCACGTATCCCTACATTAATATAAGATGAAAAATCTATATTAATAACAACTTCAAATTCTTCGTTAAAACACAGGTTAGGTAGTTGAATATCCAAGTGTGCTAATCTTAGCTTGTGGAATTCTTGCACAGCAACCATAACTTTACTAACAAAATCTCGTTAACACTTTTGAGCTTCTGCTCTTCGACACCCGGTTCAGGAACCCTGCTCGGTAAAGGTAACTATAAATTACGGGAACCTAACCGTAGTATTTACCGTCAAATAAGGGAACCTTTTTCTGTCGGGTGGGTGGGAATGGAGGCGGGGTTTGAGATTGCTGCCTGGGGTTGATGCTGGCTTCGTTTAGTTTTGTTCGTTTAGTTGTTCGTTTAGTTGTTCTTTCCACGTGGGTCATGGCTTGCTACAAGAAGTTCAAACTCCCTCCTCTTAAGCTCACCCACCTAACTAGTAGCAGTGTGAAGAAAGTTCTTGTTCACCGTGGGACTACCTCGGCACCTAAAGGAGTTGGCGAAAGTAATGCTTCTGGCGAAAGTAATGCTTCAGACAGCAGTGAAACTGGAGGTGGTGAAATTGGTGAACCAGTAGTCCAGACCGATCCCGAGTTTGTGGAGCCTACCCTGCATGAACTACAGAGAAAAGCTTCTGTTAGGGGCTGGGAAAGTATTAGAAGCAAGCTCTTGACAGGTTTCACAGAATCTGCTTTTATGCCAGAGGGTCAGCTTTGTGTGGTTTGCTCAGAGTCAGCAGACATTTTATGTGATCAGTGTGGCCCAGTTGCCTTCTTGTGCAGGAAGTGCTTTAATGACAGGCATGAGAACACAAATGCATTCCATGTTCCAAAGGAATGGAAGGTTAGTCTAAGTGTATTGGGCTAAATAAACCTGAATATTTGATTATTGTTATTCCTCCATCTTAAACCAGCCCTTCTCTGCACATAAATGAGCGGAGCTCATGGGGAGTAGAATGTTAGTAACTTTTGCCAGGTTTTCGTGAAATTGTCCCAGAATGTTGAGATAACCAATTAAAGCCACCACAGTTATGTGAAGGTCACTGTTACTCATCTACCTGGTGGAAGTTACCAGACGTTCTCCTTTCCCTGGTTCACAAGACTGTCCACAAATATGGATGGTTATTATTTGTGACTCTCAGTGGAGGAGAGTACCAAGATTTTTTTTTTTTTTTTTTTTTGTTGTTTTTTTTGAACCGTACAGAATTAATAATATTTGGTTCTGGCCTTATTTTATGGTATTTGTTATTGTTAGTGTTGTAGGCCAGACCTAAACAGGTTGTAAGTGTTTTCTACATGCCAACTCAACATGAGCATGTCGTAGTTGTGCATGGTAGACTACTCAACATTTTGATATAATGGCGATATGGTATGTCATGATGCCAATTAGATGTTTTGGAACTGTGTAAAAGCAGTTGATAAAGTTAAAAAGAATTTTGTTGTTCGAAATTAGATCGAATAGCTCAACAGGTTGTAAGTGTTTTCTACATGCCAACTCAACATGAGCATGTCGTAGTTGTGCATGGTAGACTACTCAACATTTTGATATAATGGCGATATGGTATGTCATGATGGATGGATATCTGAAATATTTGTCACTTAGTAATAATTATTATCTATTGTAGAAGGATCACTATGAAATTGGTGAGATGAAAGAGTGTTCCATCAATGTGATGCCACAGCACGAGTGTTCCACCATTTCATCGGCACATCTACTCTGCATAGATGAATATGGTATAATAGTGAAATAGAACCTCACTAATCCATAACGTATGGAACCAGAAATGTTCGAACTAGTGAAATATTCTGATTATTATAATAATGGATGTCATCACATTCCTTTGACCCACGAACCTCTTTACAACCCCTTTTAACTAAATATTTCCTCTATCCATGTTAGCCATCACCCTTTTTCTTCTCTGCCACCAAGAATATTCGTACTCCTTCCATCTTTGCCTATTGATGCTGTGTTTTGAATTTATTGTTTAAAAATTGTCTGTTTCTTTCTAAGAAACTTAGAGAGTGTTTGGAGAGCCCGTTTCTTTACCTTACCAGGAGGAAACTGCTGTAATTCTATGTGCATGCCCGCCTTTTTGTAATAATTTGTTTTTTCATGTGTTTTAAAATAAACTCTGTTACTGTCTGAGTTGTATGGGGTAGCAAGGTTTCAGATTAGTGAGATTGGGATTAGCGAGGTTCTGCTGTAACTATATAGTAACTCTGTATATGTGCTGATCTCATTGTGTATTATTAGACATGGAACATGCTATTTCAGTCACCTGCTGTGATTGTGAGCCACTACCAGTTACTTTAGCAAGAGCAAGACTATGGCCTGCTTCTCCCTGCTTCCCAAAATATGCATTTAGTTTTGATTTATTGGATTGGGCAGAAGCACTCCTGTTAGAATGTCATGTGTCTCTGAAGGACTTCTGTAATGCTTTGTTCTTTAGATGTCCTTACTCTGTGAAGAAGGTATGCAGCTGGATTATTTCTAATCTATTAATAAGTTGTTGTTGCTTTATTTCAGAGAAGAAAGAAGAAATATTTATTCGTGTCTGATTGATTCTTTTGAAGAATATCGGTACGTTAGTGTCATTACTTTAATTTAAATGATTATATACGTAAGTCATTTTTGTACACAGTTTTTTCAAACATGAAATAAGGCACTTGTCCTACTTGTCTAAAGATTTTGATTCAGGGAATGTATGTCCAGCCTGTCCTAAGGTAATTAAAAATTCCTTGTGGTTGTCATTTGCATTGAAGCTTAATGATTATTCTACTACAGGGTAATGGTAAAGTTGTCATATCCTTAGATGGATTATTTGGTCTTCCGCGGAAGAAGTCAGCTGGTGTTAGCCACAGAAAGCCAGTTCAAGGTCATCTATTTTTCTGTGACCAACAAGGTGTGGATGAATATGTCGCTGCACAGTCTGTACTGAAGAAGGTCAATGTGGTAAGAGAGGAGACCCAAAAAGTAGATATTCCATGTGTTTGTATGTTTGTTTGTTTTCAGGATTGCAGTAATTTCCTTGCTGGTACTATGATACGGAGTGCTAACCGATACAAGGCACTAGATGAGACGGCAGTATTTGGAGCAGCTTGTCGGCATGAGTTTCCTTTATTGTTTTTTAATCTGAAGCATGGAGAGAGGTAACTTACATATATAGGTTTTTATTCATTCAGAGTTATAGTATGACTACATCTTAGATTATCATATCCAGTTTACATGGTTGACATGCTGTTGGAAAAGTTTCCCTCTTCTGACGTTTTCATTATGTACGATATTGCTTGTACCCTTCAGAAACACCTAACGGTTTGTGTTACAAAAGTAGAATATCATGCAAGCTTGACTGCACCACTATAATACTGTAGAATATTGAACGATCAGACCTATTGGATCAAGTGCATCTCTGCCTCCCATCCTTCCATAGCTATGGTCACAAAGCATCCTGCCAGGTAAATGTTACACTCTGGATATTATAATTTTGATATAATAAAGGAGGTGGGCAAATATTGGATTAGTAGGAAAATGGTATGAACAGTTATGTTATTGGCAGTAGATGTATCTATGTAAGTATGGTAGCTACTGTATGTGTTGGCTGTTTTTGTTGTTGTTGTTTTGTGTGTATGTGTGTTGGAGGGGGGGGGGGCATGGTTAAGAACATAGCTTCATGTATTACTACATTTTTTGTGTGCAACAGATTGAATTTGGACCATTGAAATGTGAAGGCATTGGTCTGAGTGACGGTGAAGTAATGGAGCGTCTTTGGTCTTACCTCCGGTACTTTAGTCGCATGACTAAAGAAATGAGGCCGTCTCATCGAATAGATGTATTGACTCATTCTTTGATTTATTATGGTTTGAAGAAGAAGAAAACTATGTGTATGTTAACTGGAAAATCATGATTTGTATTATTGTTTAGATGGTGTGAAGCATGGGGTGTATGTGTGTGTGTGTGTGTGTGTGTGTGTGTGTGTGTGTGTGTGTGTGTTGCAGTGTTGTAGCAAGCAGAACCACATTGGTCAGGCCATATGAATGAAACAATAGGAATGTGGCCTATTGCTATGATTATTGTGTATTGTAGACTAATACTATTGGTCCGGCTATGACCGAAGTGGTTTCTATGCTCCTGTGTGGTGTATGTGCTTGGCCACCCTCTACTTCGCATGAAATCCGGTCATGACCAAACTTTTTTTCTATTTTACAGGCAGTGAACTCCTTAGAAGACTAAGGAAAGCTTATCATACACGTGACTTGGCCAAAGAGGACTTTCAAAGTAAAATCTAGAGCTCTTTGAAATGTTGTTATGTATTATATTTTGTAGGAAAGAATGTAGACAGTCAGACTATTAAAGAGTGGTTGTCAATTGAGAAGCTTGTGGGTTCAAAAGAAGTTGTTAATATTAGTAAGTATGCCTTCTGGTGTAAGAATCCTTTTACGATTATTGCAACTATTTTCTTTATTTTAGAGCCATTGCCAGCATGGAAGCGTGACTACTTTCAGATGTTGCGGTCATATTATGCATTAGGGTTGGTTATAGTAGTTTTAGCTGTTTAACTCCAACTGCTCTAATTTCAATTTAACTATTATTACTTTTGTGTAGGGACAAATTGACTGACCTAGGTGAGCAAGTTGAAGAAGACAAGCTCAGTTTTTATCATGAAATTTTAAGGTACTATCAATTAATTTGGAATTTTTTCTTTCAACTGGTACTTCATGATCTTGAAATATTGTTAAGCCAATGATGACTTCATTGTCATTGTCATCATCATCATCATCATGGTTGTTCATATCTGATAGCCTTTAGACACATTAAACACACAATCCTGTGCAGTATCCATTCCTCCATTTTGGTGGTAGTTACCGGACTGGTGCAGCTTTCAAACTTTCATGTTGACCTGGATACCAAGCATGGGTGGATTTAGGGTGGTGGGGGGACAACTATTGTCGATTCTTTTCATGTCTAAAACATAATTGTGGATCCGCCTCTGATAACTTGCCACATTTTAGTTGTGTTATTACTCAAAGTTGTTGCCAAATGTTAGTTTTATCATTTGCATATTGTGCATGTATTAGAATTCATGCTATGACTGGTGTTGTTTGTGTCATTGATTGTACTAGATTGCATGAGGCTCTCCAAGTGAAGGAGCAAGCACATGGCATTACTTCTCGATGGTCACCATCTTGTAGTGAATATAAGGAGGTTCAGTCATTCTTTTCAAAGCAGAAAGAAAGAGAGCTAGCAGAACTTATTTGGGCAGCATCCAGCAGAAGACAATTTCTATTGAGACTGAAGTCTAAGTATGCAGGTAAGCACTTTATGATTAAAAGAAGTCAAAACTTTAGCTAGTACTGGTATATTGTTGATGAGTGAACGTAGCGAGAGAGACACATTAGTGACAAATCAAGAATTGGGGATAATAGTTTGTGTATATGTGTGGACATATACGTATGTCAATTTGTACTTTGACCCTCACATTTTCATGTTTGCTAGATAGCCGACCCTGTTCTCCACTAAATTGAATACTTTGGTTTATCAGTCTTTACTCGTATCCACTGAAATTGAATTGTTTACTGCTTTGAATTCTCTTTTGCTGGTGCAGTTAAAATGTACAAACTTACCATGGTTTTAATTCATACAGGTGGGATATAACTAATCCACCTCCCCCCCCCCACCACACACCACACACACACACATACACACACACCAATGGTAATGTAAATTCTCTTGTTGCTGCTAAACGGTCACATGCACCTGGCAGAGGTGTACCAAGTAGGCACTGTGAACCGTCCAAGCAAAGCTCAGGAAATGTTTGTAGCTTGTGTAAGAGACATAATTGTACTCACAACTATACATTAATATGGGAAGGGCCTGGGTGTGGTCTCTAAAAGAGGGTGTGGTCTAGAGTGTGGTTTATTGTGCTGCTCTGTTTTATTGTTCTGGGGGAAACCTGCTTGCTGTGAGGGGCCTGTTCTTTTGCTAGCACTTCTTCTGCTCTACTTTCAATTTCATACCCTGCAGCCTCACTTCCACTACTCTCACCATTTACTTTGAAATAGTGCCTCAGATCCATGATGACGCCACCAAAAAAAAATTAGCTACTACTGAGCACCATGGCATAGTGTATGTCAAAAGGGGGAAAATAAAAAGAAAGAAAAAGAGAAGAAAGAAAAGAAAAAAGAGAAACAGAAAAAAAAATTTAAAAAAATCCAGTTGCTACTGAGCACCATGTCATTAGTGCAAGCCAGAAGAAAAAAAGGAAAAGGTTAAAAAAAAAAGTGCTGATTAGCATGGCGCTAGTGCACTTTGGGGGAAACCCTGGCAAGTGGTGAGAGTACCCAAAATTTTACCTGGATCATTGCTGTTTCATGAGAAAAGGGCTTGAATTAGCACCCCAGCAAATGCCAGGTCCCCAGTTACAGCTGGGTAGACTGATGGGGCTGGTAGAAGGCAGATGGAAAATATGGTGGAAAATTGCCTTAGTGGGGCGACCTCAGATTTTAAGACTGAGACACAACCACCACACACACACACACACACACACGCACGCACACACACACGCACACACACATGCACACACACACACACATCAAAAAAATATAAATTATATTGCTGCCCATGAGGCTGTCACGTGCTCCTGGCAGAACCAGGATGCCAGTGTAATCTCATGTGGCCACACCCTATGCATGCGTGTGTGCATGTGTACATGTGTGTGTGTGTGCATGTGTGTGTACATGTGTGTGTGCGTGTGTGTGTGCATGTGTGTGTGTGTGTGCGTGCGTGTGTGTGTGTGTGGTGGTTGTGTCTCAGTCTTAAAATCTGAGGTCGCCCCACTAAGGCAATTTTCCACCATATTTTCCATCTGCCTGCTACCAGCCCCATCAGAAAAATATAAATTATATTGCTGCCCATGAGGCTGTCACGTGCTCCTGGCAGAACCAGGATGCCAGTGTAGTCTCATGTGGCCACACCCTATGCATGCGTATGTGTACATGTGTGTGTGTGTGTGCATGTGTGTGTACATGTGTGTGTGCGTGTGTGTGTGCGTGTGTGTGTGCATGCGTGTGTGTGTGCATGCGTGTGTCTCTTCACGCAAGCACGATCTCATTTTACCATCCCAAAATATTTGGGATAACTGCAACAATACACTGCAGGGTTAGCTAGTGTAAACTTGAAGGTGGTAAGTGCACAATGTTTATGTGCACTTGCTCAAGGGTAGTGCTGTGTCTCGTTGTGACCTCCTGTAAGCTAGTTAGAGTCTTGCTATAATATGCTCCACTGAAATTTCTATTAATTGACCACCTGCTGGTTGCACAAAAACAAATTACATGTACCTATCAGTACACCAGACCCTCTCCCGCTTGCCGGAAGAGAGGGTGTGGCCACGCAAGACTTAATGTCTTCGCACTTAGCAGGCACTATGAGCAAACGAAGCTCCTAGAACCAGGCTAGGAACTTACACACACACACACGCGGAGAGAGAGAGAGTTAAATCATGTAAACTACAACTGCATGCAAACTATTATGGTTCTTGTTTTGTATTCTCTTAGATGGACAGAAAATCGCAAAGAAACTGTCTACACAAATTACCAAGGAAACCAAAAAAGTGAAGGCGCTCCTTGCAGAATATAATGCTTGCCGAGCTTTTGATGGTGAAGCGTTTGTAACATTTGAAGATATAGTGGATGTGTCAAAAGTTCAGACGGTCTTGGCCACTTCACCAGTTTTTTGTCATGAAGATGAGAGGAGAGAAACTATAAACTTGTACCTGACATGGATGCGGGCTGAGGAAGAAATTGATTTATTATCTTCCGAAATTGATCGTGTATATGATTATTACTTGGACAAGATGAATTGTATTGAACGTGTTTCATCGGAATTGTGTCAAACTGATGGAGCTTTTCATAAAGGAGCAGTTGCTCTTTTGTGGAAATTGAAAAAAGACACTGCACTCATGATTAAGAATTGCTTGAATTGTATTCAACAAAAAGACAATATTGCTGATTCCAGTTTTGACTCTGACAGTGATTCTGATACCGATTACGACAGTGATGAATGAAAACCTTTTATATTATTTTTTGTTCACATAACTGATGTGCATGAGATTATTTCTATTGTGATTATCAATGCATATTATTGTTTTCATTGAAACTTGCAAGAATGAACAATGTGATATAATTATAATTACCTCAACAGTGAATTCAACTGGTACCTCGCTAACCAAAACAATAAACAGAAGATTTACCCACCCCCTATAATATATTGAGTGGAGTAGGGAGATGAAATGTGTTGAGATAGTGCAAATTCTTTAAGCAATACATACAAGTGAAACCTCTCTACAACAGTCATCAACAGGGGTAAGTCTTTTGGCCCTTGTAGAGAGTTTGGCTGTTTTTAGAGGTAATCTTCTATTGTGAAAATCATTTTGGTCCATTCATGTTGGCCAAGAGGTTCCACTGCATATAAATTACCTCTCAATAATGGCTGCAAGTAATTAGGTCTTAATTGGTGTGTGGCCTCGTG
>WLWD01003899.1_pt1 | contig 47542 bp, 40 predicted proteins | sample 6712731 | NCBI WGS metagenome assembly WLWD01 (sample SAMN12718690, study PRJNA576275) | sponge metagenome | isolation source: marine sponge | host: Mycale hentscheli | place: New Zealand: South Island, Marlborough, Capsize Point | collected 2014-11-01 | reverse complement strand
ACACATACATACCATATACCAACAGTACTCATATCTTCTGTGATAACAAATCCCTCCCGTGATGGTGGGTTCAGGTAATATTATTCTGACTGCCACACTTGGCCATATTCTCACAACACAACCCACACAGAAAACAAAGATCAGCTTACATGGAAGGTACTTCATACTTCTGTTCTTCTCTGGGTTTTTGGAAGCTGAATTGCACACCACTTCACTATACTTTGGAGATACTTGATCCAGTACCTACAAACAGAAATACACAGACAACAAGTGAAACCAAGCTCTGCTTTCAACAGAGCTTCCTTCTCGACTAAATTTCACTCACAACTACTACTACTACTACTATGTGCTCATCTACAAGCTAAATGACTAAACATATGCTGTTTTACCAAATAATGTGTACCAGCTAAGCTAGTGAATCTGTTACCACATTTTATAACTTCATGACTGTGGAGATATGCACATGATATGCATGGACACACACATGCACACACACACATGGACACACACATGCACACACACACATGGACACACACACACATGGACACACACATGCACACACATAAAATTAAAAAAATGCAAATTCTCTTGCTGCCGCTAGGCGGTCACGCGCACCTGGCAGAGCCAGGATGCCTGTGCACTAAGCAGGCACTGTGAGCCGTGCAAGCAAAGCTCCTGGAGCCGGGCTAGGAACTCGCAGGAGAACAGACCTTTCCTCACAGCAAGTGGTGTGGACACCCGAAGTCCCACCTGGACCATTGCTGCTTCATGAGAAAAGGCCTTGAATTTGCACCCCAGCAAATGCCAGGTACCCAATCACAGCTGGGTGAACTGGTGGGGCTGGTGGGAGGCAGATGGAAATCAGATGGAAAAATTGCCTGAGTTGGGCTTGAACTCAGGACCGCGGGCCCTGAGCCCAGGACACAACCACTACACCACACAACACACACACATGCACACACACACACATGGACACATACGCATGCACACATACACAAGAGGGAAAGCCACTCAAGTGACTGGCCATATAAGAATGGAAGCCATGACAAAGCAATTCCTGTTGCGGCATAACAAACACACACTGAGGGCAGTGCCTGTAGTGAGAGAAGTTCCCAATTAGGGGAATTACTCCCGACAGATGGTGTCTGAATAGGAAATGTCAGAGTAAGAGTCGTATCTCCATGTAGAATGTGTAATGAGCTTACATATCTTACATGTTACTATGACAACACAAATTGGACAATAGCCGATGTAAGAAAGTACTCATTTGATAGATGCAACTTCAGAGCAATCTGAGATCTACTAGACATAGCAGAGCAATCTGAGATCTACTAGAGAGTAGCAGGTGAGTGAGTGTGTACAAGGGAGTGAGGAGGCAAGCCAAGCAAGCATAATAGCAAACAAGAAATGGTGCAACAATGAAAGTGAAGATAGAGTGAGTGTAACAAGATATGTCATTATACCCCAACATAAACTTCACACACTTGAGAATCTGAAACAAGCACAAATAACAGTGTGCAGCTATTCACCTTCAAACACACACGCATGCATGCACACACACATACATACACACATAACAGTGTGCAGCTATTCACCTTCAAATACACATGCACACATACACACACGCACACACCAACACACAGGAGTTGGCTAAACTATTGAAACACAACTTCTGATGACTACTACATAATCATAACACTGTTTTATGGGGGAAATGGTGCACAGATGAATGGACAATAACATACATACAGTGGCTATACCCAGCAGATTTTTGACTGATCTTACCCATAACATATTAGCCTCAGTAATACTATAATTGTCCCGTGCCCCCACTAGCTACACATACAGAAACTACCACTATTATTACATCAAGTACAAATCCGTGGAAGAGAGGAAAACAATTCACTCACATCAAACTGGGACTGGTAGACAGTGACTCCAGTCTGGGGATCTGGCTTGCTGTACTTGTGAAGTATCATTCTCAAGTTGGCAGCACCAATCTGAGTATCTCCACATCTCACAGACTCCAAGATGGCATCATGGAGGAAGATGTACTGGTCCTACATACACATGATAGTCCAGATCAACTGTAAGATAATACGTCTCATATACCAAGCCAAAATGTAACTTGATCAAAGTTACACACAGTCAACCACACATACCACAGCAACTACTGGGGAAGTAATATGCACTCAGATATGTACATGTGATGACATGGAACACATCAGTTGCCTAATGATCACTAAAACATGAAACCCTTTACCAATCATTAATAGAGGACCACGATAACAGGCGGATGGACTTATTATTAACAAGGAAGCAAAAGAGCACTGTTACAATCCGACATTAGACTACTTAGCTACTTAACATTAACAAACAAGTGTTTAATCTTGGAAGCAATTAACAACACAGATAATCTATAGTGAAAGATCAACACTTGGTTGTTATTACAAGAAAACTAATTTCACATCTAAAGGCATTGTACGATTCCTTCTGGAGAGCTAGTCAGCTATTATCACTCCCAGTAAACAGCTTCCATTTCACTAACGGACCTATGTACACACTCTCAGCATACAAACTCTCATGGCTTGGAAGGATTGATTGAGTTAATTACACTGGATGTACATTAGGCGTACTCAAAGACTTTCATCAACTAAGCTGCCACTGACCGGTGTCTGGACCATCTTCATGCGCTGACATCTTATCTTGGTGATAGCACCAGCAATGTCAACCATATTCTCCGCCTTGATCTGCTCCAAGATGTTGTCAATGCAGATAAATGTACCTGTACGTCCAACGCCAGCACTGTGTTCACACAAACACATCAAATATAACAAACTATAACATAACAACTAGTCCACTATTACACACATCACTACATACACATGTATGATAGATTATAATTATAACTAATTAATCATCACAAAGCAGCTGCTGAACACATGAGAGATTATTCAAGAAATACAATTGCTAGAACTGCAGGACTCAATGTACTGCTTGCTTGATAGCACCACTAGCCAGGCAGGGCAAGCATTAACTCTCCCAGTCTCCTCATAGACAATACCCAATGTGCAAATATTGTACCTCTTGTGCTTACAAGCAAAACCTGATTGGCATTGGAGCAGCAGGTTTAAATGAGCAGACCAGCCCTTGAAAGAGCTAGCTCGTTAGTGTCAGGTAAACAATGGTTCGTTTAAACTCTGCCAGACCTGCAGAGTAAAGTTTTACAATGGAGACTGGCTGAAGGGCAACTTTACCAACAAATTCTCTCACAACATGACAGCCACTTGAAGTACAAGCCAGTAGTAATTGTCACCTTGGATACCAATGCAAGTCCAAGTACTTTGTGGTGCTAATTAATGACATCGTGCTTTAGATGCTCCTGAGTCAGATGTGGCCTGGAGTGAGACTCAATGAAGTGTTAATTAAATTGTTAACGAGTGTCACTAGGGATTCAGAGATCACATCTGTGAGTGTGATGGTAGACTGTAAGGGCTGGCTGGAGTGGGGCGTACGAGGTCAGACCATACACGGACTGCAACATGTGCATTCCTAGTAGAGTACCATGCACATATTAGGGAATTCATCACACACACCATTGTGTCCTCCATGCGAGAATTAATGAAGTGTACTCTCAAATCAAACCAACAGCATACATGCTCACACAAACACTTCACATAATGTCTCAACACGACATTTTCTTCCATCCATGTGGTTTGACTACTAATACACTTCACATACATACATACATACATCAATCCTTCGGTCACTAGTGATAGTGTGTATCTAACACACACTAAACCTACATAGCAGATTCCTTAGTTCCACGACTGAGTTTGAACAAGTGGCCATTTACTAGCTTAATACAAATGCTCTCGCATGCACGCACACACACACGACTAAACACGAAACAGTATGATTGTAACTACTATCACAACACATCAGCAGATGGGGCTGGGAGCCACCAATAGATGGGGCTGGGAGCCACCAATAGATGGGGCTGGGAGCCACCAATAGATGGGGCTGGGAGCCACCAATAGATGGGGCTGGGAGCCACCAATAGATGGGGCTGGGAGCCACCAATAGATGGGGCTGGGAGCCACCAATAGATGGGGCTGGGAGCCACCAATAGATGGGGCTGGGAGCCACCAATAGATGGGGCTGGGAGCCACCAATAGATGGGGCTGGGAGCCACCAATAGATGGGCTGGGAGCGAGATGGGGGGGAGCACCAATAGATGGGGCTGGGAGACACCAATAGATGGGGCTGGGAGCCACCAATAGATGGGGCTGGGAGCCACCAATAGATGGGGCTGGGAGCCACCAATAGATGGGGCTGGGAGCCACCAATAGATGGGGCTGGGAGCCACCAATAGATGGGGCTGGGAGCCACCAATAGATGGGGCTGGGAGCCACCAATAGATGGGGCTGGGAGCCACCAATAGATGGGGCTGGGAGCCACCAATAGATGGGGCTGGGAGCCACCAATAGATGGGGCTGGGAGCCACCAATAGATGGGGCTGGGAGCCACCAATAGATTTCAATACATTCAGATATGAATCCCATTGTTAAATAAAATACACGTTAGGTTTACACAACACTCAAATGTTATTCTCATTGTACTGGAAATATGTTTTTAACCTGCAGTGGACCAGTATGGGTCCCTTCTTTCCTTTGTGAGTCGACAGTATCCTGCGATGGAAGGCTAGCATAGGTGAGGCATAGTCTGGTACTCCGTGGTCTGGCCATGCTGTGAAGTGGAACTGAGTCAACTTGAAGGGACGATTACCACCTTCCAACTATCAACAACAACAACAACACATAAGGTAGTACGTAAAATAATTCTGACAAGATATCAAATGTCTTTATTTACGTACAGTTCTCTTTTGTACCACTTGCACCTTAAAGTCATATTCTTACTGTATGTGGAGTGTTGGAAGGCACAGATATATGTATGCATGCAACACACATGTACGTATGTGTGTGTGTGTGTATGTGTGTGTGTGTGAGGAGAGTAGTAACCATATTGGATACATCACACCTGGTTGTGATGCAGTTTCCTGTAGATATGTCTAATACGTCAACTCCATTAGGTAATCGTGAGACCAAATACAAGGAGCACCATGTTCAGTGTGTGGTGTGATGTTGGTGTGTACAAGGAGCACCATGTTCAGTGTGTGGTGTGATGTTGGTGTGTACAAGGAGCACCATGTTCAGTGTGTGGTGTGATGTTGGTGTGAGACTGAAATTATGTGCTAACTGTTGGAATTTATGGTTTCATTTATTTAATGTCTAGTAATTCATTCTCCCCTCACACATACAAACACAAACACTACATCACCAAAATCAGAGCGAGTGCATTACAAGAGGACATCTTGGCATATTTACACACACACACACATGTACCCATGGTTCATACATTGTTGACACATGTAACCAGGCAATGCTTCTCCCTTTACCACAGCCACTCCCACTAGTCATGTGACTCACCATGACTTGGAGTGTTCTGATGACGAAGTCTGCCAGGATGACATTCTCAGTGATCATGACCTTGAAAGGACCGTACGATGAAGAGCCAGTGTCCGGCCAGTACTGTTGACACTTGTTCTTGTTACCTTCCTTCAGGTTGGTCACCATGACGATGATAGGAGGTCTCTCTTGCCAGATCATGCGCCAGAAATCGACCAGTGTCCTGGGAAGCGGACCTGAACAGGAAAAGAAGCAAGTACAAGCACCAGATAGTTAATGTATTATGTATAAAGGTGTAGATGTCTTCACAGAGTGATCCTTATCATTTGAAGCATGCCCAGTCCCAACCTGTGCAACATGGGAATCTATTTCACAAGGACTCTGTACCAGTCTCCTCTAACACATGTTGACACAAGCTGCTACTACCACTGCAGAACCACAGACTACACAACCCATGGACTGCTAGCCACAGCAATGCATGTGTGTGTGTGTGTGTGTGTGTGTGTGCATGCATGTGATCCAAGCACTATCTGGTCTTCATCACATGAATTCTCTTACTCTCTCTCCACACCCTCTAGAGCACAACAACTCTCTATGCATTAACTCACATGTACATAGTCCACTCAGTAAGACACACCATGCTAATATAAACATAGCTAATAGTTTCAGAGTGTGTAGTGCAGGCATCTCTAGCAATAACTGGCCTGGGACACCAGGGAATGGTCCCACAAGCCCATTCATATCTTACATATCTTGCAGCTGCCTGGTGTAGTTCAAAAATTAGTGTTAGGGGAGAGGATAGGTTGAATGATTGAGTCAGCCATTACTAACTGCTTATCTCAATCACATAAGTAACTAGTTCTTGGAATTGCTGTATCAGTGTGGAGTGTGGACACATGAACTCTTTCCAAGTGTAAGTTCAATATCAGTGTGGAGCTATGGCAACCAAGACATGCAACACAAAGAGCTGTTGTGTGTAGACTTACCTTGACTGGCAATGAACTTCTTGGGCTTAGAGAAACCCTACGCAACACACACAAACACCAAATATATAATAACTACTTCACAAACACACAAAACCTCAATGGAAACTTGTGCTAGCTTTCAGCTTATAGACTGAAAGGATGTGGGGTCACACCGTAGCATGAACAACTGCAGGAAGAGGGGAATGTATGCAAAGAAGCTATCTGTAGCTGTCAAACTGAGCTAGGATTGAAAACTGGCTTGTCCAGGGACTACAAAGCCACCATTGTGTATGCTGGAGTTCTTCTACAGGAACAACACAAGCTAAGCCATATTACTGCTGGTGAAGCCAACAGGGAATCCAAGAGGAAAGAAGGTCACTTGATGAGTGCTGGATTAAACCTTGTAATATTAATTATATTATGACAATGCTGCTGAAGTGGCCACTTCATCATCATCATCATCATTACGTACCTCTATGTAGCATGCGTTAATGAAGGTTCCCTGGCAGTCTTCATGACCAGGTATGGGGGCCAGCTCTATCCTGTTGTCATCATCTGCACACACACACACACACACACACGACAGAGAATGTTTACCCATTGCAGTATGAACACATAACTGAAGTTTCTTGTTATGTCTACACAAATACTTGACATATCTAAATGACCTTCCACAAATACAAAATTGCCAAAGTATTGAATACAACATAACAAATCTGGAAAATATTTAGGCTTGTTTAGTTATACATACATACATACATAGCCAACAATACCTCCATGTATACACATACAAACACACATACATACACCAGGTTTAATAATGGTATTCATGATAAGGACACAGGTACCACCATATGGCAGTGCACAGTGGCAGAATAAAGGCGCTGCAGGCCATGAATATGGCTGCAGTGATATATTCATGATGTGGGGGAGAAGCACTTACACACTGTGATGTTGGCAAATCTGTTGAGCTTCTTGAACTCTGCACTCAGTCCGACAGTCTTAGTCTTGTCTTCACCATCATATAAACCCTACACACACACACACACACAGACACACACACACACACACACACACACACACACACACACACACACACACAACAATTTGGTGAGATTCAAGAGCTTATAAGGGCAGAGTGCTAATAATAGCTAACTAGCTAATTATAGCTAAAGTAGGTTGAGGTTTGGAGTACTCAAAGGTACATGTACATGTAATTATACGGTACCTGGAACTGGTCTCTGAATCCACGGTTATTGCTGGAATGGTTCTCGGCCACATACTCCCCAAACTGGTCCACAGGTATGGCACTGATGTTCAGATTTTCTTTGCCAGCGTTGGAATTACCATCATCTCCTTCTTTCTCAATGTGCAGTTTCACTTCTCTATCTGTCTTCCCAGCAGAGTTGCGTGCCTCCATTACGTACACTCCAGACTGATCCATCTCTGAACTGGGGAAGGTGAGGGTGCCATCATCTCCCACTATCATGGCGTAGTTAGAGAAGAGTTCTTTTCCAGCACTCTTCCAGGTCAGAGTTGGAGTTGGTTTCCCTGACACCACCACCTTGAAGATGACCTCCTCCCCCTCAATGGCTGTAGTGTTCTCAGGGAACTCTTCGATATGAGGAGCTATACACCACCACACACAAATTAAATACACTGTACAAACTTCATAGTCAACAATTCCTTGTTTTACTTGCTTGTGTATCTCGAAGTGAATGAACTCCTTCCATTCCAAGGACAACAGTGACCCATAATGGTATTTTGGTAAGCCTTACTTACTAAGCTAGGACAGCAGGTTAAATTGTACTCACACTAACTAAACAAGTAGATGTGATATTATTTACCCCACAATAATGCTGATCTCACATGCTTGTCTTGGCAAGACAGCTGTACTGATGTACCTGACTGGGCTGTAACACTGCAGCAATAAGCAGCTGCCTCAGAACCACACCCACAATAAATCAAGTTTTCACATTGTTTTCCTTAGAATCAGTGCCTGCTCTAATTCATACTACATATCAGCTGGAAGCCTAGGTATTACAGTATGGCTGGCGGCCACAGCAGTGCAGTCACATGCTCATACAAAAATAAGAGTCCTATGAATCTCAATTGAACTCTGCAGTCATTCTATACTCTGCATGATGCTGGAAGTGGCATTGAATACATCAGACAGGACTTCATAGACAACCAAAACAGAAATACTCACGAAAATTGACTTCCACATTGCCATAGAAATGTTCATCGTCAGCTTCTTGGACATCATTGTTATTACGGGCATAACGGTAGGTAGAGATTGATGCCGAGCCTGACTTGGAACTTTCTGTCCCAAAGCACATACGACTGTATACAAATAACAGATATAATTATAGTACAGTATTACCCTAAGCCTGGCTAGCTGAAGATCAGCCGAAACATTTGGATTAATAAAAATATTTATGACTAGTAGTTTGAACTTTAATAATCAAGTAAGCATTTAACAAATTGACTGTAACTTTATAATGTAGTTTCTATTCTGCTACACGTAGTACCCTCACTACTAATTAAGAAGCAAGTGTGTGTGTGTGTGTATGTATTTACATGTGTGTATATGTTTGTGTGTGCGTGTGTTATTTCGTGAATTCCACTCACCCAGTCCTGTACATAAATATCATGAAAATGATAAAGATGACTAGAACCACTACAGCCACTGCAGCAATAAGTCCTCCAACAATGCCTGCCACAGCTACAGGGATATACACACGTCAAGTGATACCACATGAAACTAACTATTAGTACAAGATGATTAAACAGACAGAATCATAACCAGCTCTATGCAATAAATTCATCTTAATACACTAACCATGCAAACTAGTATCCCTTGCTTGAAACAAACAACAACAAAAACAATAAAACGGTTCAGTCTCCCAGCTTCCATCCTAATTGAGGAGACAATAGTCATAGTCATCATCTTCATATGTAAACGTGTGCGGGAGAATCTGGCACAACACCAGTACCCGGCAAAAAAAATTCTCTGCACATGCATGTTCCTTGGTAGCAATATATGGAGCTCTCAAAGACGTACGGGGCCTAACCATTTCAATCCACTAGCTTCTTTTAACATTCTAAAGAAGTAAAACGTTCTTTTCCCGATGTTTACGCACGCCGGGGTTGTGCCCGATTTCCAAACACTCTCTGACATTATAAAGTTCACTTACGAGATCCTCCTGGCTGGCTTGGTGGTGGAGCAGTGGTCAACACAAACGAGTCTGGTCCAGCTCTGTCTCCAGATACTGACTTGCCTTCCACAGTAACCCTAGCAACCACTTGGAATACATACGTTGCTCCACTGACCAAGTCCTCAATAATGACAGAGGTGCCAGCTGACACCACTTTAATCATTTCTCCATCTTGTCTCCTCCTGTTGTCAGTCCGCCTGTAGTAGACTACATAATCAGTGATGCCTGGTACTCTGTCCCAGGAAACTCTCACTGAAGTGGCCGACACAGTTTCAACTAACACATTCCTTACTAGAGCTGCAAATGTTAAAGAAAGAAAAATAAGAAAATTGATTTTCAAATCATAAAGTTCAAGACATTTCTGTACTAAATGCTAAAGAATAGAGTCAATGAAATATGATACAATATTAACAGGTTCTCAACAATATTGGTTTATTCTCATGACCAACTTAAAAAAAAAACATTTTGTGCCATATTCTTTATTCAGCCCACATATAAAACATCATTTTTAGGGGGTTAAAGATTTTTGTTGAAATAAATTGTGTGCTTTATTTTATTTATGTCATAAAAGTTTAGAGTACTCAAAGGGACTGTGAAAAAGTGTAATAATTACACATCCATGTATGTGACCTCGCACAGGAAAATCGGGTACAAAGCAGCACACGTTAACGTGGGAAAAGAGTGATTACTTTTTTAAATGTACAAGTGTGTGGATACAGTTGGTCTCGTACATATGCAATGGATGAAACTACGGCTATAACACTTGAAGAGCTCAATATCTGGATGCTGGTGATGATGTAAGTGCAAAAAAAAACAACTTAATGAGGCACCGCATTGTGCTTGGTTTCCCTGTGTATGGTCACATGTATAACTATGTGCATGATCAAACCAACCTCTCTAAGAGATATACCTTGAAATGTCAATACATAAAAGCTATTCCTTCTAACTGAACGAAATTAAATAACCTGTTAGGACAACAACAACAACAAAAAACAATACAGGGTTGTTGTTGTTGTTAACCAAACTTGATAGGGCAAATCTACACTCCCAAAACTTTAGGGTTTCTCATCTCCATGAAATGATGAAAACAAATATAACTTCATAATAATTAATCAATTTCAGCAGGGGGGAGGGGCAAATCATTTTCAGGGAGGGATGCAAATGCCCCCGAAAAAGGGGCATAAAATATCCCTGCAATGTATGCACTAATAAGTTAATAGTTAGCAAGTAACATCACTAATAAAAATGGCTAACATACTTTACATAGGAGCCATTCTCCAACACTCACATGGTCTGTCTAGAGTAGTGATGTCACTTGACATCTGAGGAGGACCATCTCCTGCTCCTGTAGCAGCTATGACTCTGATATTAGACACTACAGTGTTTGGGTTGAGATCTGTAATAGAGAAAGTGGTGTCCCTTGTTGTGTTGGTTATCTCACTGCTGCCATTCACTGAGTATCTGATAGTGTATCTGTTGAGAATGCCATTGAGAGGGTCTGGCTCCCTCCAGGTCAACATCACGCTGAACAACATTGCCACTCCGTTCAAGTTCCTGACAGCAGAAGGAGCTAATACACACAACATAATATTAGATTGAGTACTACCCCAGATTGAGATTGAGTTGAGAATATCGGCTTTGGAATAAAAAGTTAGTGTTGTAGTCATAACCCTTTGCCCTTAACAGATCTAAAGATACTTCCACAAACAATTATTTTTACAAATTTCGTGAAGTTGCTTGCAAGCACTAAAATTCTGCCTTAAGTTAAAATTGCCTCATCAGTGATAGTCCCAAAATCCAGAAGCAAAAGATCAGGCAGGATTATTTTAGGAGGGGAGGGGAAGGAAATTCAAATATAAATGCTAGTTATTGCTTTGTACAATTTGAATGCCCTACATGCAAGGGCAACTACATTGACACAGAAATAACTATCCATTGCTTGTATGGCAGACTAGCTTTGAAGCAAGTAAGTATGGCCAATTTTCTTCAAATAATACTAGCAGTCTGTTCGAATATCCAGCAGTGAGTATTTATCTATTTTTGCACTAATGTACAATTAATCATCACTGAATTACAATAATATAGGAAGATTCTAACAGTATGCATGGCTGACTGAGGTCAAGTGAAATACACATAAAAATATCGAGCAACTAACCACTAGACACATATGTACAATAATAGTGTACAATTCATTGTTACTCACGAGCTTCATCTGTCCTTATGAAAGTCTCTGCTGAATAGACTCCATCTCCTGCACTATTCACTCCTCTCACTGAGACACTGTAGTTGGTAAAGGCAGTCAGACCAGATATTTCTCTACTTCTATCAGTAGATGTATGATCTATTGTTGTAGGTGAAGGTTCATATCTAATAGTATATCCAGTGATCACTCCATTCCTGCCTAGACATGCTATCTCAGTCCATGTGATGGTGATACTAGTTGATGTAGTAGCACTAGATGTTGGTGCACCAGGACTGCCGCTAGGAGCTGAAGACACAAAAAAAAATTAATCATCAAATAATATACTGGCTAAATAATGTATTGCATATGCACAATTTGTGTGAATAATAGCACGGGTAACTGTGCTATTGATCCCTAATATCACAGGTTACCAGTACTATCACTTGCTAATAGTTTAGGCCAGCTTTAAAAAAATCATTTGCACTGCAGCTACACTGCATTGTTCACTCACTCAGGGTTTCATCCAGAAATTTTTGTCTGGGGGGGTCAAAATTAAAGTGGACTAGGTAACAATTTTAAGTAATACTTTTTGCTATCTAAAATAATAGATTCCCTAATCTCACAACTAAGCAGAAATACTCTGAGTAAACTTTTCACTTTTTTTTGCCCTTGAAAGTACAGCTATCAATCCCCATTAGCAACCCCAATAAAAAATAAAAAAAAGCATAAAAAAAAAGCAGCTGCTGCAGATTGCTGATACCTCTGCACAGCCATTGGAATAAAGCTTTCACATAGTTTAGTCAGGTCACTTCAACTAATATGGAAAGCCTACCACAGTTGAATATGATAGAGAGACATTTTCAGCTCCAGCTGATGTCAGCATACAGGAGACAAGGTTGGAATGGAAAGGATTTAAATCCCTTTTGTTTAAAGAAATGAAGGGATTTTCACTTCAAGAACTAGCATTACAGTTCTTCAAAAGTGAGGCAAAATGTGTGACGTTTCCCAATATCAAGACCTTGTTCTCTATAGCTATGGTTTTGCCCATGTCGACAGCAACAGTGGAACGGTCATTCAGTGACATGAAACAAATCAAGAATAGACTTCGTAATAGACTTCAACCTTCTTCACTGTCGAAGCTAATGATGATAGCTATAGAAGGCCCACAACTTGACGAGGTTGATTTTGATGCTGTACTGTCACTGTGGAAATCGATGAAGCCCAGACGAATTTTGTTGTGATGCAAAAATACTGAACTCTGATTGTTTTTCCAATATAATATGACTTTTTTGTAGGCAATTAACTTTAATAGGTAGGTAAAAAAAGTGGGGGGGATATCCCCCCCTGGCATTTTGACTGGGGGGGTCAAAAAAAACCCTGTCCCCCCCCTGGATGAAACCCTGTCACTATCTCTATTTTTCCAGATTAGCTTCCCCAGGAACTTCATTTTCAACCTATGGTTCCTCTTAATCTTTGAAAACATTTCATCAATATGAGTAGAACTTCGTGCTAAAGAATGGCATAATCTCCAACTAGATACTACTCAAATTGTTTTTTCCAAGGCTAGGACTACATGCATGTGCACTTACCCGTACTATTTCACTAAATTACCCTGCTATTTCACTTTCCCTGTGCAATTTCAATTGATCACTGATTTTCCCCGTACATTTTTAATGGTCAATTTGCACGCCGTATTACTAATCAGTTAATTGCGCATAACGATTTCTACCATTAGAGAGTGCACCGACTTGTAAATGAGTTATGCCTTCAAGTCTCATTCGCATAATGTGAGTGATGGGCACTACTAATGATGGGACAAGGAAAGTTAAAACAGGAAACGTTGATCTAAACTAATATCAGTAATACCAATAAAAAGTAATGAACAATCTTTGGTCATCCCTTCCCCCCCAAATAATGAATTCTCTGCATACCATGATAAAAAGACATACGTTCTAGTATGTAATAAACATTAAACATAAACTACTCAAAAATTGGTCATGAGATCCACTGTGGATAGTATTGTGTTTAATGTAGCACGTCAGCTCACCTGCTTCACTTGTAGTCACAGTTGCACTTCCACCAGTGCCTTCTAATTCTGCCAAATTATTTCTACCAGTGACACTAACAGAGTATCGAATACCAGCCTTCAGACTACCAATAGTAACTGAGTTACTGGTAGTAGATCCTGTTCCAGTGGGGACTCCATTACAAGTAGAACCAGTCAATGTAACTGTGTACATATCTACTGATAAACTATTGGTAGGTTGAGAGAAGGACAGAGTAGCTGATGTAGCAGTCACTGATGAAGATATCATTGGGGGCAATACATCTATATTTACAAAATGTAATACAGAATAAACTGATACACAATAAAAGGCATAATAATGCACACTTCTTGCAAAATGTGAGATCATTACAGTTGGTGCCAATACATCTGCCAGAATTCAAACAAAATAAGATGTGCATCAATTGTAAGGCTATAAATAATGTAGTTTTAACGCAAGAAAAACTTAACTTAAATTTTATTAAAACATAGCATGGTCACAAAGGGATTGATCGATAGGTATAACAAAAGCATTATGTCAAACCCTCAGCACTTATCAAGCATTACCGTCAAGAAATCAAAATTACGATTTAAACAATATGAACTGCTGAGTACTGCTATACTCAAGAAACCTGCAACGTTAGATTAGGATAAGAAAACTTTCAGGACTAAACCCAATCACTAGAGAAAATTTTGCACTCCAGCATATCTATACTATGCAATCTTATTAGGTTGGCCTTGAGATTCAGCTTTTTACTACAACCTGAATGACAGCTGGATAGGGAGTGATAGGGCAGATGATGAGGGAGATCATACCAGGGTTGGGGTCAAATACTTAGAATAGTATTTAAATACAAATACAAATATTTTGAAGAACTCAAAAACAAAATAAAAATACATACCATCTTAGATGTAGTATTTCAATTACAAATACAAATACTTTTGAATTGCATCACAATTACAGTAGGTAAAGCGTTACGTGGGAAATAGATTACACCTGACGAACATTAGTTCTTTAAAAGTTTTGTCTTTTGAACAATATCTGTTGGGGTAAAACATCTTTCCCGCTATGCTATACAATGTTTGAACTGGCGCTAAAGATACAGCAATGCATAAATACACTGGAACTAGTGGTGCAAGTATAGGGTGGTTATGATTCAGAGGCTCAGTGGTTGTTTTCCTATTACTTGACAGTGCTGGGTTGGATTCACATTGAAGCAACTTGCCCTTTATTCATATACATTCAGTTAATTTAACAGCAGCTTTTCACAATAGGAGGTGGAGCTATTTAATTACTATATTATAATTGAGCTAGTATGGACCAAGCAACACTTGATTCTGTACTTTCCGAACTAAACACTAGAATGAATCTGTCCAATAGATACATATTCCAGTTCTTTACTTTCTACTAATACAAAGCTCACATTCCTACCTTATGATATTTTCAAAAGCATTTGAAATACAAATACAAGAACTTCAGTTTTTAGATCTTAAATACAAATACTCCAAAAATGCATTTAAATACAGCTTAAATTCAAATACTCATGTATTTGACCCCAACCGTGGATCATACATAGTAATGTCAAAAATGCAGCAAGAGGGATAAGGGACTATATATTCAAACTTAAACATATCTATGTGCGAACAGATGAGCTGAGAGTTTAGTCAACTTGTGAACCTATTCGAGTGTGTGAATTGACCTGTTGATTTATTTTTCAATCTCTTTCAGCATAATGGTTGAAATTCAATATTAGTTGAGGAAAAACATATCAATATACCACAACATTTAGCATAATTTTGGTCACATTTAATTAGAATAGCCGTACCCAGATGCACTTTCCACTTTCTTGATGGTTTGAGCAATTTTGAAGGAATCTATGTATTTGCATACATAAAAACTAAATTATGTCTTACCTCTGACAGGGAATGTTGCAGACACAGCTGGGACACTGTAATATGTGCCAGTAGTAGCTCTTATACGAAGAGTGACAGTGAAGCCAGTAGCATAACTAGGACTAGTAAATGTAGTTCCATCATTAATGTCAGTACCAGCACCATTGATAGCCATAGTGTTTATAAACACACGATATGTAGCTCCAGAGAAACCAGCTGGAGCAGTCCAGGTGGCCTGTACTCTCCTATTACTAACCTGACTGAATACAATATTAGTAGGAGGATCTGGATCTATAACAACAATAATATATTCACAACCAGTAACAATGCATTCATGGTCAAGTCAACTCTCAAGATATCTAATGAGCTAATAGGGCACCATTAATCCGAGTTAACATAAACATAATGACTCGACAGGGCTTGGGCAGGCTGGTATAATATAACGAAGTGAGTAGGAGGAAATAAAACCACGTGCGAGAGGGTGGGGAGCATCAAGTGAAGACTGTGTGACTGGGTAATACATACAGCACATGACTTGAACTAACAGAGTAACATGTGTGACACGAGAGGGGGACTGAGGAAACAAATGCTCACCATAGGTGAACTTTAACACTTATTGGGACCAAGTCAGAAAAGGCTCAGCACCAATTAGCACCCAATCTGACTTCCTAAAGTGATTGCAGCCGATGGGGGCTGCAACGAAATCAAACAAACAAACAAACAATCTACCAACACTTGATGATTGAGGTTAGAAAAAAGGGCACAGCTTTAAATAAACGGGCATGAGCAGCACGAGAGCCATTCGTACTGCAAAAATTATTGACAAAGCTTTCAGCAATATTGACCTGATAAGATGGCATTTCAACACTGTGATGACACCAAAGATTTAAATGAATGAATTTAAAGCTGCTTCATGTGAGGATCTTCTATGCATGACAGTTCCCTAATGATTACATACAAATCAGAGTAAAGTGGGCACATTTTGAAAACCTGTGTCTGTGTAAAAGAGTGCACCATTTTTGTAGTTTTTTTTCCCTTTCTACTGCAATACATTCCATTGTAAGCATTACCACTGACACGGTTCATGTAATAATTTTCATGTATGGTGTTAAAAATTTGCTAAAACATGATTACGATTTCAAGAAGTTATTTAGAATATTCCATCCATGATTTGTAAGTGTTCTAAACTTTATTTAACATTTGCTACAGCAAAATAAGTTTCTCAAGAATACATTAGAGCTGAATAAAAGTTTGTTGTTCAAAACGTAAAACTTAGTTGTAAACAAACAAATACGAGAGAAACTCTAAGTTTTCTCCCCCCCCCCCCCCCCCCCCACCAATCCTTGAAAGGTGATTTATCATCAAGATCTTCAGTACTTTCAAAATACTATGTGAATGTTCTACATGTATACAACTAGCACACAAACTAACACACATAGCCTTGAGAAGCATCAATATAATAGTACACTTGTTAAGTGCCACAGTGTGGTGGGGTACTTGCTAGTGAAGTGTATCGGTAGAGAAACCTAACCTATGTACTTTGCTGATATATTTGGGTGATTACTAACATTTGTATTTATTTGAGGTTTAATAATATTGTGAACATTCTTTATCATTCAATTAAGTGAAGATGTACCTTGCACTTCAAATACTGGTGATGTCACTCCAGGATCTGTCGTATCAGCATTATCAACAGTGTATGTGTAGCTTCCAGGTAGATATCCATTCATTTGTAGAGCAACTCTGTACATCTGACTCTCACATGCAGGAGTGCTTGTATGTACAGTCTCTCCTCCTCCTATAAAGAATCCACCAACACCACTAGTAATCATACTTCCATTCCTACTCCAAGTCACTGATGTAGCTTGTGCTCCTGTAGTTATTCCGTCTATGACTAACTGTAGATTATTACGATCTAGAAATCGTGAAGTACCAGATTCAGTATTCAAATTAATAGTAGCACTGGTGATGGCACCTACAAATAGCAGAAATATATTAATAAATAAAATATGAAATACTGAATATTTTGAAACCAACATATCCTCTCCCCCCTCCCTCCCTTACACACCCCACACACACACACACACGCACACACACACACACACACACATAATGAAGTACTTAATCTTGGTGTTAATTATCAACATTATTTTAATGAAATTTAAACCACACCTACTAATATGTGTTTGTATGTGTGTATAAATATGACATGGGTCATGTGCTTCAAACACATTTGCAAGCATTTGGAGAAGTGATTAATGATGACATAATGTTTGAAGCACACATTTGCCAGCAATGCTGAACAAGTGTTCCACTAAAGCTAAAGATGCTGGAATCCCAAGCACACCTTCAACTCTCTTGGCTAGTGATGGAAAAACGAATACACGTTCTAACCAATATATTTCAGTTTCTCACTAACTCACTGCTCTTCAAGACAGTCAGTTGTTGTCCACACTGACAGAGGCTCTTTGGTTATTTGCAATCTTGTATGGATATGTTTTACCCAGCACAAGGAGTTTGGAGCAGAGATTGGTGTAACAAATCAATAGTGTTTTTATGCTTTGACCAGAGAGACTGACTCCCTACACCAGTAAGATTTTAGCACTATCCCCTGGCGTGTAATGGTTCATACAAGGCCTTAGCTTGTAGTTATAGATAATGAAGAGTTTCTAGCTCAGTGAATGAATGGGATGGGAAAGATTAATCAATTGTTCACTGGTTTTTAGGTTTTTACTGCCTATAAAACTAACTGTAAGTAGATATGTTTCATTCATAATAAATTATATGCTTCAAAATCAACATTTCTCTAGTTCTGGTTCTTCAATACCAATTCGTATTAATGCACAGAAGCTGTAGTGTTTGTATAGTGACAGAGGAACTTTATATTGCTTAGGTCCTCCAGAGAGGAACACTATAAACTTAGTCTCCCCACTTTGAGGGCAGGGTCAATTAGTGCCCCTCCGATTGCGCTTAAAGTCCCTCCAATTGTGTTGTAAGAGCAGTCGCTACATTCTAAATTAGTTAGGCACTGTGCAGCCATTGTGAACTACTGCTTTTAGGGTCCCTCAGGCCCTAAGTAGTGCCCTTACTGCGCTCGGGATGTAAAAGCCTAAAGCCTCCAAGACCCTAAAAATAGTCTCGGAGGTGGCACCTAATTATTGGCGAGCGAGCGAAGCGAGCGAGACACTATCAGGGGTAACTCAATCGAGATTTCGCTATATTTATTTATTTATCTGTTTATGGGGTACGTGAGACCTCTGTTTTAGCCCGCGCTTCTAATTACGTAAGTTAGGTAAAGCGTTCACAGTTCCAGTATTTTTCAATTAACGAGCGCGGAGAATCCTGCTGCACTGCCTTACGCAACTCTGTTTCAACCAAAACGTTTATAGCTACTCTCTTCTTGAAATAATTGTGAAGTCTTTGTCAAGCTGCGCTTCTTTGCCACTGCTTTCTAAGTTTATTCAGGTAATTCTGTTATTGTTAACTCAGCTAAGAGCTTGTTGTCAACAGTGACTGGTAAATTCCAATAGTCAGAATGACTCAAATTTGGTACTACGGAAGTTACTACGGCTCAAGAAAATGAGGTAAGAAAGTAATTTTGTATTTGTGTGCTAAAATTGATTGTCTTTTGTTTATGTAGCTGAGAGCTTGTTGTCAAGAATTCGAGGTAATTCAGATGGTCAAAGTAACTTCAATTTGATATTACAGAAGTTATCAATACTCAAGAATGAGGTAAGTAGTAATTCCATATTTGTTGGCTAAAATTACAAATAATAACACTGTTTTATTTTTTATCGTAGCTGAGAGCTTGTTCAAGAGTCACTGGTGATTGAGATTATCAGAATGGTTGATGTTTGATACTACAAAAGTTACCATTAATCAGGTAAGAGAGTGATTTTGTATTTGTTTGCTGAAATCTAATGTCATAACTGCTATTATAGTGTTTGCATGAAGTAAGCTAAAAAGAGTAACATTTTATGTTACCTAACTACTATCAGGCTCGCTCGCCATTTGTGCTCAAGCACACCACTAGTTATATAGTTTGTCAAGTTTTCATCTGAAATCTGTTTCACAGTCTCACGGTCATGACTTGACCATATTATGTTGATAAACTGCTTTTTGCGACGACAAAATTTTCGCCCCCTAGCGAAAAATCCTGTATGAATCCCTGATTAACATACTGTAATCATTTACAATTTAGCAAAAATCTTTCTACCTGTGCTTATCAGTGTAATATATAATTTTAATCATATATAACTATATATATATGTGACCGTCTACAGGAAAACCGGGCACAACGCGGCGTGCGTAAATATCGAGAAAAGATCGATCGATTTCTTAAAAATGTTTTGTTTCAAGCCGACGGAAGGGAACGGTTAGGTCTATTATAGTGGGAACGACTTGAAGCTACGACGATAAAACTTGGAGAGCTCAATATCTGGACGCCGACAACTCTGTATGTGCACAAAATTTTTTTTCGAAGAGTGCCGCGTTGTGCCCGGTTTTCCTGTAGACGGTCACATATATATATAACAATGTATATAATTATATTTATTCCACCCTAGATATCTTCACAGTGATATCCTTAGGTACATGACCCTTGAGTTACTGTACTGCACAAGCTCATTACCCTTGTAGTTATAGCAACCGGCCAAGCTCTCTAGTTTTCCAAGAATTTACAGCTACTTTCCTCAGTGTAGCCTACTCAACTAGGGTTAGAGCAGCCGCTAAAATGTGACCGGTTTTGGGAAATTCGGCCTAAACGCGGCAAACAATTTTTTTCAGTATCCCGGGGGTAAAGCCTTTTGGGTCGCCTTTTCTTTGAAAAATTTTTTTATGGCAGAAATGGATAGACACCAGTTAGCTCTAGCTTGTGACGCAGTTGTAAGCTCTGGCGAGCTCTAGAACTAACACTATGAGGCTAGAAACACTAGCCGGTTGGACTCGTGTTGCTAAGAAATTATTGGCAGGCTTTTCACTAACAGCGGGGGAAAAAACTGTAGCTAACTAATTCACTTACTATTCTACATAATCCAAGTACTCACGCAATTCTCGCCATTACAGTTTCTCCAGGAGCCTTGCATTAAGCCTTTTCGACTTCTTTCAATCTGCCTGTAACCGGTTTAGTCTGTAGTGTCCCGGAGACACGCGGTAATAGTATAAGGCACGCCCCCAGACCTTAGCAACGCCTTTACGCAGCGTTTTTTCGAAATCAGCAATAATAAGTTTAGCAAAAATACTGAAGTGTTGCAGTGCGTAGGACGAAGACGGCTTGTGCTACAGCTTCCAAATTAGGAGGAAGGCATCCCAAGGCCCCGTGCAACCTACTGGTCGAATAAAATAGAATACTTTAGATGCCGCGTTTAGGCCGATTTTCACAGAACCGGTCAGCTGGGAGGGGGTGTTTATACAACAATGACTTGTACTATAACTTCATATTTACATAAAAATTCAATAAATAAATTGTACAAAGTTAATTGAAATTTTGTGGTTTGTTGCAACACATTTTGTGGTTTTCAAAATCTATAACTAATAAGCAACAAATAAGATATATAGCTGTTGGGGTATTTTCTCATTAATTAATTCATTACGATTTGTTATAACTTGACTGTCGTCTGCCTGAAAAAAAAAAATTCACTGGTAAAAGGGTTAACAAAGAATAGCGAATTGTAGCCCCCCCGCCCTCCCTCCCTTCCTCCCAAAAGACAATTGTATTACCTCTAAATGGCAAGTGCACCTTGATTTAGACGTACTGCTGCATATAAATCTCGGCTTCAGTGCAGTGCTAAATACTGCACTTCACCTCGAGAAACTAGAGGTGAGAAAACTAAAAATTACTCTAAGTAGTGTAAGGCTTTCCTTAGTTTAGTCTATTAATCTATGGATAATACAAATAATATTTTTGAGAATGTAATATTACTAAAATATATCTGGGCTATCTCCATTTCTGCTGAAGCACAACACTAGTTATTTTAGTTAATTACTATTGATTGCATATTTTGAAGAGATAATTGGACAGTGGAAGTTGTTACATTGCACACTATGTGGCAGTTGTTCACCTCTAAGGCTAGCCAGTTACACAGCAATAAGCACCTAACCAATCATTGTCTATTCATTACTCCTACATATGCTACTAGTATGTCATGCATAAGTCATCATATACAGTGTATAAATCAGTAGCTCAAACTTGTATATCATTGACAGTATCTAACACAATTTGCTTGCCACCCCAACAAAATAATCCTAAAACACACACAAAAAATATCTGAACTAGTGCTCGATGCCTCACAGTTCTATCTAGACTGTAGAAATAAGTAGGCTTTAAAAAAATATGAGTTATAGACTTGAAGAAAAACTAAGTGGCATGTTTCACTCAGAAAAATAAAAGGTCTAATAATATAATACTTTAACCAAAAAAAAAAAAAAATGGACATATTATTAGCTGAATAGATAAGGTTATGCACCAGGTCCATTTGATGCAGTTCTTTACGAGTCGCAGCTTTTACAAAATTCAACTTGAAACAAATAGAAATGAGTACTAGTATTTCTCCCTTATTAATAGAGGTCAATATATACTGCATTGTTCACTTACATTGGGCCTCCACCACAGGCGGTTCCGAGAACAGAAAGCTGAGCACCAGAAGTGCGAGCGGTACCAGGAGCCCCATAGCCACTAAGCTAGCTACACTCCTTATTCCTCACTCAACCTCAACGCCAGAGAACTCGAACGTGCAAACTTCTGCAGAAAACCCTGATACAGTCCAAAAATGATGTAGGTGTGGTTGACTGCCGCATTTCGCAACCTCTTGTGATCGACGAAGGAAGTCCTCCTGTCATCACAGAATGGCGCCCTCCCCCGGCCCCACCCCTCCACCCATCGCCCACGGGAAAACAGAAGGGTGGGTTGGGCATGTTTTTTAGCGGAAGAAGGTAAAGGGTTTCTATTCAGTGCAGGCCTGCCCATATCAGGGAGGAGTGTGTGTGTATGTGTGTATCTGTGATTGGGTATCTGGTATTTGCAAATTCAAGGCCTTTTCTCATGAAACAGCAATGGTCCAGGTGGGACATTGGGTGCCCACACCACTTGCTGTGAGGAAAGACCTGTTCTCCTGCGAGTTCCTAGCCCAGCTCCAGGAACTTTGCTTGCACGGCTCACAGTGCCTGCTTAGTGCACAGGCATCCTGGCTCTGCCAGGTGCTCGTGACCGCCTAGCGGCAGCAAGAGAATTTGCATTTGCATTTTTGTATGTGTGGGGGGGGGGGGGGGGGATTAGTAAATAACTTTCTACTTCTCTCAGACCAGTACAGTATTTTTTTATGTTGTGTTGTATAGAATACACATCTGTGATTTATAACTAACATACAGATGCACTCAATTTGTACAATACTTAAGCTATTGGCTATACACCCTTTGAGCTCATGTTCATGTAACAGATTAGGCTCCACCTTATAACGTTTCAATCAAGTAGTGAGGTCAACTCAAACCGAGAAAGACTTACTAGTCAAGCAAATATTCATGTTAATTACTCAGACTTAAACATTGATGAAGTAAAACATTTATGCGGAGAAAACATTTTATTTTAATTTCTAACTACCAACATACCAACATACGCAGTAGCTACTGGTCAAAAGGTTTAAGTCACCAGCATTATTTTGACTGAAATGAGTGCAAACTATAAATGTTGAACTATTTATATGGCTTAAGCCTTTGTCATAAATATATTATTATAATAATATACATATAGTACTTATTACATGAGTCAGAGTGTGATATGGCAGAAATAATTCAGAGCAGGCTAATTTATTTTCACAAGCCAGAGGCGAGTGAAAATAAAGCCTGAGAGTGAAATATCTTGCCATATCACTCTGACTGCTGAGTGTAATAAGTAGTTTATTCCACACTATATATCTTCACTACTGTAGTTAGTACTAGAGGATGGGTAACTCACAGGTAAAGTTGGTTGTAGGGGCTACCCACACCCCCAGCTGAACACGAGGAAGGTAGCTGTAAAAACCAAGAAAATTGTCAAGTTTGGCAGGTTGCAAGCAAGGGTAATAAGCTTGTATAGTACAGGTGAAATAACAACCTTGAAATATAGTGAGTTATTTTTCATGAGTTATTTTTTCATGGGTCATGTACCTAAAGATATCATTGTGAAGATATCTAGGGTGGAATATATATATTATACCTATCTTCTAAAGAAAAATAGCCTTTTTAATTAGCAGTTGCTAAGGAATTTTAACTTGTACTCAGTAGCATAGTTTGTCAACTACGCATGTACAGTGAACATTCCACAGTACTTGCTTTCAGCAAGTCCCAGCATGTGCATAGAGCAAGACCTACCAGCAACTCACATGGTGACCTACCAGCAGCTCACATGGTGACCTACCAACATCTCACATGACCAGCAGCTCACATGATGACCTACCAGCAGCTCACATGGTGGACCTACCAGCAGCTCACATGGTGAACTACCAGTGTGACGTTGAACTGGGTTTGTTCGTGTACACCTTGATGAATAGCAAGTAGTTGCCGCCACCAGAACTAATCACCAATCTACATCTGGGATAACTACGGCCTCTTGAGACATTGTTAGCTACCCACACTAGACGATCACAGAAGTTAAACGTATTTAACAACCGATATCGACTTAAAAAATGACTAACTAACACGTGGTCATACGCTTGGCCGTTATATAGAAAACGTCACGCATGCCAAGTAGTGGAGTGTGCACGATATAGAACTCAATCAGGTGACTGACACTGATATGACAACAGAAATTAACCAAATATTAGTTTAATGAATGTGAGGGGGAAAGATTCACCTCACATCTCCCTCCCGGTCCTTTTCAGCTGCCACTGCTACTGCTTTCTTTAGCTGAATCTCTTGCTGTTCATCTACTTCGTACTGGCGGCTCAGCCAACCCCGCCGTGACACTATCCTTGCCCTTCTGATAAGTGATGTTAAAAAATAGTCCATTAGGGCCAAACTCCATTGCAGTACTCAGCGGTTGTGCTGCGGCTTGGTCAACATCGATACAAATCCTTCGTGGTCTGCACGTACTTCAAAGTAGTTACCATAGAGGTAAAAACTGAAATGATTCACCGCTCTGAACAATGCCAATACTTCTAGTTCTTGAGCAGAATAGTTTGTCTCTGCCCCTTTCAATTGGCATGAATAAAACGCGACCGGATATAGCTCTCCTCCTCTCCTGACCTGCAAAACAGCTCCGACCCCCGTGTTACAGGCGTCAGTCTCTAACACAAACTGATCATTTTACACAGGGATGCACAGGGATACATGACTACACAATGACTCACGTAAATGATGAAATGCATCCTCCATGGTTCTGTTCCACTCTACCACAGCATTGGCCTTCTTGGAGGTGGCATGTGTTACTCGCTGGTCCACTTGTGGATGTTTGGTATGAACTTCCTGTATTAATTGATGGTACCTAGGAATGTCCTGAGCTTCTTCCTGGTCATCGGCTTCTCGTACTCTCTCAAAGATGTTATCCTGTTCTCTGGGTCACACATTCTGCCTCCTCCAATTTTATGTCCTAGAAACTTGAGTTTAGCCTTGCCGAAGTCACACTTCTTTACTTGGCAAGTCAGTGCTGCAGCCTCCAGCTGCTCAAACACCCTCCTTAGGTGTAAAAGGTGTTCCTCCCATGTAGACGACCAAACCAGAATGTCATCGATGTACACTCTCTACAGTCCTGGCACCCTGCCAAGACCTGGTCCATTAACTTCTGTAAGGTTGCAGGGGCATTTCGCAACTCGAATGGCATCTTGATGTACTCATACTTGCCTTGCCCAAGGGGCAAATGAAGGCTGTCTTGGGCCTGTCAGCTGGGTCCATCCCAACCTGGTGAAACCCCTTCATCAGATCTAACTTCGATAGCACATCTGCATCACCCACTTTGCACACCATTTCCTCAAATCTCGGCATATAGTAGGGTTCCAGAGTTGTTACTTGGTTCACTCCCTGGTAGTCCACACATAGTCTCACATTCCCATTCTACTTCTTTACCGGTACTAGAGGTGACGCCCACGAACTGTTCGACCTAGTAATTATGCCTGCTTTTTCTAGAGACCTGATCTCTTCCCTGACTGGTTCTCTCATACTTAGAGGGACGGAATATGGAGGGGTTGGGCTATTAGGTCAGCATCCTTGGTGTCGATCTTCATCGTCACAACGTCAGTTGTCCCAGTTGCACCATCAGCAAACACACTCCCTAACTCCTGAACTAGTTCTTCCAGTTGCTCAGCCCTAAACCCTCCACACTCTCCACTATATTTTGCTCTTCCACCCGTCCAGGGGGGGAGAAACAGGGGGGGCAGGGGGGGCTTTAGCCCCCCCACTTTTCACTATAACTAAACAGTCTAGCATACAATTGCTACACATTAGCATAACAATAATATTATAAAGCAGCTAGTCTAGTAGCTAAGCCACAAGCATGAATGTCACTGTGTCATAATTACTCAAGCCTGTCATAATGCAGCTGCTAGTCACATGGCCATTATCTATTATTTTTTCCATCTAGCTTAGCTAGCAGAGCCATGTCTAAGAGAACTAGACAAATGACTTTGGTGTCAGCGTGGAAGAAGCAAGCAAGAATACAGTCAGATGAAACATCTGGAGATTCTGGTGGTGGTAACCCAACACCTACTGAGAGTGCAAGTGCTGAAGTTGCCTCCTGCCCTGAGCAATCAAGTCATTCTCTTGATGAGGTAACAAATAATCCAGAGCAATCACATGTGGAGTGTGTAGCTCAATGTTGTATCAATAATGAAGAAGCATTTCAGCCTGTAGATAAGCAAACTTTATCAGGGCTATCCTTTAACCAGAGAAATTTTCAATCAAAGTGGTACAAAGATTACCCTTGGCTCAGTGTTTGTGCTACTGTCAAGAAAGTATTTTGCTTATACTGCCGTTATGGCAGTAGTCATGGCTTGCTGGCTTTCAGCAAGTGCGCTGAAGATACTTTCACCAAATCAGGTTTCAATAATTGGAAAAAATCCTTGGAAAAGTTTAGAGTGCATGAAAATTCTCATGCTCACAAGGAAGCAAAGTTGAAATGGATCGCCCGGTGTATGCCTACTATTACCACTCAGCTCAGCTCCCAAATGGCAGAAGCTCAAAAAACCCGAAGAGAGGGGCTTGTGGTACAACTAAAAGCCATAAAATATCTCACCCGTCAAGGGCTTGCATTAAGAGGTAACGATGAAGAAGAAGGAAATCTTTCCCAGCTTCTCTTAGCATGGAGTGAGAACAATGATTGTCTCAAGGAGTGGATAAAAGAAAACCGATATACCTCACACCAGGCAGTTAATGAACAGATATGTCTTTTGGGACAGGCAGTTCTTCGAAAACTCCTGAAAAGCATCAAAGATATAATCAGCCTTCATGGTATGCAGTTATTGCTGATGAAGCAACGGATGTGACAAACAGTGAACAACTGAATTTATCCATTCGTTGGGTTGGTGCTGACTACATAGTTAGAGAAGATACAGTTGGATTATTTCGTGTGCCTGATACCAAAGCAGAAACTCTCTTCAGAGTGATAAAAGATTTATTGATTCGGTGTAACCTTCCCATTTCACTATGCCGTGGGCAAGCTTACGATGGAGCTTCTAATATGCTGGGAAGAAAAACTGGAGTAGCTACCCGATTCAAGGATGAAAATCCAGCTGCTATAGCTGTGCACTGTTGTGCACATTCACTGAACCTTTGCTTACAAGATGCTGGAAGAAAATTAACATGTATTCGTGATGCTCTGGAAACAGCTAAAGAAATAGGCAAACTCATTAGGTATTCACCCAAACGCTCGCATCTATTTTCGACAAAGTTGCAAGAATCTGGCAATGGTGTTACTTTGAAACCACTTTGTCCAACTAGATGGACAGCAAGAACTGCTGCTATTGAAGCTATTCTTACTGATTATACTTTGTTATTGGAGGCTTTGGATGAAATACAGGAAACTACACATGATGAATATGGACCAAAAGCAGGTGGTTTGTTGCTGTCATTGGAAAAGTTTAGCACGTTATTCGGACTTCGGCTAAGTCATCTTTTGTTTGCTGCAGCAGAGCAAGTCTCACTCACACTGCAAAAGAAAGATATAGCATTGAATGAAGCTCTAAGTGCTGTTGAAGTAGCCAAAAAGTTTTTCAAGAGAACAAGGTCTGATGAGAGTTTTAACGGATTTTATGACAAGACAGTCACGATAGCCCAAGAGCATAGCATTGGTCAGCCAGAGCTGCCTCGTTACAGAAGGCGTCCTGCAAGATACGAGGATGGTAGTGACCCACATGTCTTTTCATCAGCTAAGACATATTTCCGTCAAATGTATTTTGAAGCCTGTGACTTACTTCATGGTGAGCTAGACAAACGATTTCAGGACAAGCATATGTCTTCTGTTATTGCTATTGAAAAAGCGCTCATATGTGCAGCTAATGGTCAGGACTTTGAAGATCCTATGGAGGTACTAAGAACATCCTGCTACAAGGATGATATTGATATGCCTAGCTTAACCAGACACCTTCAATTGCTACAGGATGTAATCAAGCAAAGTAGTCCAAAATCAAGAGGGTCACTTCCATCCAAACCATTTGTGATGCGATGAATAAACAATCTGACATTTTCAAGAAGATGCTGCCAACTGTGCATCAGCTTCTTCGGCTATATCTTGTAATTCCAGTTACATCAGCAACTTCAGAGAGGACATTCTCAGCTCTAAAGCGTGTTTTGACCTATGTTCGGTCTACTATGACAGAAATTAGGTTAAATAACTGCCTTCTTTTACACATTCACAAAGATCTCACCGACTCTTTAGAAATTGTTTCTGTAGCTAGAGAATTTGTGAACAATGATGAACGTAACAAGTATTTTGGGTATTTTTAATAGCAATTATGTAATGAATACTTTCATGTCAATCTAGCATTTCAAAAAATGTCAATTTTACTTCGTGTGGAAGGGGGCGCATCTCCCTCGCACACCTTCCCCCTCGTGTGGCCTTATGGCCATGCAGTCTGCATCTTTAAATTTGGCTGGCCACCCCCGCCCCCCCCCCCCCCCCACTTTTTACTTGCTGTCTCCATCCCTGCCGTCATCACTTCCTCTTCCTCTTCTCTTCCTCACCTTCTATCACCACATCTAATCTGTTGAAATCCTTTCTCTCACAATACCTTCTAGATGGTTAATATGAATGTTTTTACCCCCGTTCCTCTTTCCAACCTTTCTGATTTTGTAAGTAACTTCTCCTTTTCTCTCTGGGACCTCAAATGGTCACTCCCAACTCTCCCCTAATTTGTTGTAGAGGCCGGGTATGCAGTACCACACCTTGTCATCCTTGTTGAATTGCCTCAACTTGGTGCCCTTGTTATATTGCCTTTGCCTGGCATCCAAACACTTTGCTGCTTCTAGTGTGGCTACCTCTCTCATGCTGCTAAGACGATCTGCCATGCACTCAACCCATTCTGCGACCCTAAGGTTGCTACCCTCATGCTCCACAAGATTGTGATAGAAATGGTCTTCCTCAATATTGATTTGAGCATTCTATGCATATGCTCTATGCATCCATTAGTCTCTGGGTGGTAGGGCGTGGTCTTTAACTTATCTATGCCTAACGTGGTGCACATTTCCTTCATTGATTTGGCTGTGAATTGCGAGCCACAATCAGTTAGTATTTGCTGGGGAATTCCTACCCTGCTAGAGATCTGCCACATTGCATCAGCTACACTACGGGTTGTGATGACTCTTAATGGGACTGCGTCCAGCCACTTGCTGGCTAAACATATACAGGTAAGCAGATATTGACAGCCACCCTTGCCTCTTTCCAGTGGTCCGACTATATTGAGAGCGACACTTTCAAAAGGCTCTGTTCAGATGGGTCTGGCTATCATGGGGGCCTTCTTAGGGGTGTAACTACTAAAGCTTTGGCATCATTCACATCTACTACAGTACTCTTGGGAATCTTTAACCATTCCTGGCCACATAAATCGTTTCTTCAACATACTCACTACCTTTTTGCTGCTGAAATACCCACTACTATCAAGTGCAATCTCAAGTAACTGTTTCCTGTATCCTCTTGGTTCTACCAAAACATCTGAATACTCCTCCCAATCAACTAACTTCGTCTGTGCAAGTAACCCCTGTTTCAATTTATAACCTTTCTCTCCCCTGCTTCCTAACTCCTCCCATGCATCTAAACTTTCGTCCTCTTTCACTGCCTTCATAAATTCCTCCTTCTCACTTTCCTCTTCAATTGATTCCCAATTGTCCAAAAATTCGCTCCATTCCTCATCTACACTCTTACCACTTACACCCTCCTGATCACTACCATTGTTACTACTACTTCCCACCCCCTCTGACACCGAACCTGAGTTCTGCTGTGACTGTTGGGGTGGGGCTACTTCCTCTGTTGCTGCGGTCCTTGCTGCAGCTGCATCCTCCTCTGCTGGTTGCTCAGCACATTCTGTTGCCGTCTCCTTCTTGCTGGAGACCTCCAGTCCTTTCGGTTCTTCCTTCTGCCGGGAACTTGCTCCCTGCTCGTCCTCAGGTTGTACTGCTGTATTCTGCTTCTTGCTGCCTTCTTTAGTTCCCGTTGCTGTAACCTTGCTCCCTTCCTTGATGCTCCTTGATGCACCATTTACCTTTCTGTCCTTGTGACACTTCTTCGTTGCTGGAGTACTTGGCTCACTGCCCAAAGGCTTGACTACTGCCTCAGGGTCTGAGTGTTCTGCTGCTTCCTTCATAGCCTGCTGTCTTGTTGTGACTGCATTTACCTTGGCTGTGATGGGCTGCTTAAACAACTCATGGATGTGGAGAATCTCCTCCGTATTCTCCAAATCTAAGGGGAACCAGAACTCCAGTGGGTGACACCTATCTACATCCACCATGGCCTTCCACTTGAATTATTTGCCTCCCAAGACAAACCTCGCCCAAGCAACATCCTTTAGGCCCTTCCTAGCGCTGTGCACCCACACCTTCTCCCTCATATAATCATCCTTCCGAACTGCTTTGACTGGCACCACACCATAGTTAGCCCCACTATCAATCAGCACTTTTCCCTTCTCACCGTTTACTGTTCCTTCCAGCACGTTATTCTTCCTTCAACTTGGCCACACAACACTGGCCTTCCTGATATTGGAGTTACCGAACTCCTTCTTGATATCCCTTCCTCCAGGGCCCTTGCCTTTCTCCAGATATTCATGGCTATGGTGTCCCTCCTTGTGGCAGAGGAAGCACGTGATCAATTTGGGTGCCGAACTGTGGTTATTCGAGCTATTCCCACTCCTGTACCAACAAACTTCCACCTTGTGACCAGGTTTGCCACATACTGAGCAAGAGGGTTTGTTGACATCGTGCCTGTCCTGTGGTTTGACTCTGTCCTTGCGGACCTTGTCCTGCCTATTATCTCTGTTGCCGTTGTGGCTGCTTATTGTCTCGAGAAACACCTTCCCATTCTGGGGGAGATGCTTTCACTAGGGTGAAAGTGGCCTCCTCAGTTGTGTTGCTTCTTGAAACAGCCCACTGCATACCTTATTGAGGTGGTCGATCAGCTGTGTGGAATCGAGTTTCTTGATGCTTTCCAAGTTGACAGCAAACAACTTGTGGCCGTATGTTGCCACTGTTGCCCCTACTGCATTCAACAAATAACCTTTCAGTTCCTCGTATCCCGCTTCAGCTCCAACCTAGGCCGCACCCCTTCACATAGCTTAGGTGATAACTTGCTCACCAACTTGCTACCCCATTCTCTCCTACCTACTTCTGCCTTTCTCATTATAAATTCAAACTGGTTTAGGAAAGCAGACATGTCACCTGCTTCCTTGTAGTTGCCCAGTCACATATGTCTTTCCTTTAGTTCATCAGCCTTGCACCTCTCCTTTCTTTCTTCTTCTCTCCTAGTATTTTATGTTTCTCGTCTCTCCCTTTCTGTCTCTGCTCTGGCTCACTCTATTTCCCTTCTACTCTCCCTCTCTGCTTCTGCTCTGACTCTGTCAGCCTCTATTTTGGAGTGCTCTAACTCCATCATCTCCCTTGACTTCTCTGCCTCAAACTTTAGTCTCTCTTCTTCTAACTTCCTCATCTCTTGCAACCACCTCTCTTCTCTTTCCCTCTCAACCTCTCTGCCCCTTTTCTTCTCCTAGCCTCTTCCTCTCGCTGCTGTTACTGGTCTTGAAGCATTGCTAGCAATATCTGGCTTAGGTCCAGGCTACCTCTGTTGTGCTCTGTCATGCTTGCTGCGGGCTCTTCACTCTGACTGTCAACGACACTATTAACACCTGTCCCTGATGCACAATTAACACCTTCACTCACACCTCCTACTTCACATCTCAACTGTTCTTCCTTTTCTGCAACCGGCTCCTCCCTTTCTACCCACTCACTAGCTTCAGTTTCTGTCTCAGTCCTTGCTGCAGCTGTGTGCACACACAAGTCTGATAAGGAACTGTCCTATCACCACAGGTCTTTGTTGGCCGGGTTGGATAATATTCTGTGTCTGTTGACTTGGAGGTCTTTGGTAGCATTCGTGTTCTCTTCCCTGCCACCTCCTTGTGGGCTGTTTGCATGTGGAGAATGGAACTTCCACACGGAGTAATGCTGTATACACACAACAAAGGGCCAAATAATTACAAAAAAAATTGACACAGGGAATAGACAAATGTAATTAGAATTTATGGACAAGACTGATCGTTCTGTAAAACAGATGGATTGCTGCTTTACTGTCAAGTCCTCCTTCTTCCTTTATGTATTGTGGAGTGACTGTGTTGTTGCTGTCTTGCTCTCACTGCTACTTCTGTCCAACACTGATTCTTGTAGTGAAGTCACGCCGGTCGAGTTGACTCTGTCTCCTCCTGTGTTCGGGATCTCGCTTCGCGTAAAACTCTGCTGAGATCTCACCGCTGCCTCCAAAATGAGACATTGAACTGGGTTTGTTTGTGTACACCTTAATGAACATGCATGATATAGAACTCAATCAGGTGACTGACATTGATATGATGACAGAAATTAACCAAATATTAGTTTAATGAATGTGAGGGGAGAAAAATTCACCTCACAACCAGCAGCTCACTTGGTGACTCACAAGCAGCTTACGTGGCAGCAGCTTACTTGATCCTACCAGCAGCGACCTACCAGCAACTCACATTACCAGCAGCTCACATGGGGACCTACCAGCACCTCACATGGTGATCTACCAGCAGCTCACATAGTGGACCTACTAACATCTCACATGACCAGCAGCTCACATGGTGACCTAAAAGCAGCTCACATGACCAGCAGCTCATATGGTGACCTACAAGCAGCTCACGTGGTAACCTATTAGCAGCTCATGTGGTGATTTACCAGCATCTCACATGATGACCTAATAGCAGCACACAGGCAGCATCTAAAGTTTTCTAATTTATTCTACCAGTAGGTTGCCGTCCTCCTAATTTAGAAGCTGTAGCACAAGCCATCTTCGCCCTACGCACTACAACACTTCAGTATTTTTGCTAATCTTATTATTGCTGATTTTGAAAAAACGCCGGGTAAAGCCGTTGCTAAGGTCAGGGGGCGTGCCTTGCATCCGTATACTACTACCGCGTGTCTCCGGGACACTACGGACTAAACCGGTTACAGGCGGATTGAAAGAAGTCGAAAAGGCCTAATGCAAGGCTCCTCGAGAAACTATGACGGCGAGAATTGCGTGAGTACTTGGATTATGCTGAATAGTGAGTGAATTAGTTAGCTACAGTTTTCCCCCCCGCTGTTAGCGAAAAGCCCGCCAATAATTTCTTAGCAACGCTGTACACGAGTCCAACGGGCTAGTGTTTCTAGCCTTATAGCGTGAGTTCTAGAGCTCGCCAGAGCTTACAACTGTGTCATAAGCTAGAGCTAACTGGTGCCTATCCATTTCTGCCATAAAAAAATTTTGAAAAAAATTCTGGACATACTGAAAAAAAATTGTTTGCCGCATTTTAGGCAGATTTTCCCAAAACTGGTCACATATGGTATCTTACCAGCAGCTCACATGGTGACCTACCAGCAGCTCACTTAGTGACCTACCAGCAGCTCACATGGTGACCTACCAGCAGCTCACATGATTACCTACCAGTAGCTCACATAGTGGACCTACTAACATCTCACATGAGCAGCAGCTCACATGGTGACCTAAAAGCAGTTCACATGACCAGCAGCTCATATGGTGACCTACAAGCAGCTCACGTGGTGACCTACTAGCAGCTCATGTGGTGATTTACCAGCATCTCACATGGCGGGACTGCTAAACCATCAGTACTGTTAACAATCCCAACCAATTAATAAATTCTGCTCAACGTAACGATCTTTACCTTGGACAAAAAATGGTGCGACCAAAGTCGCACTGGTCGTACTATCGACTACGGCCATGTGTGAGCTGCTGGTAGGTCACCATGTGAGCTGCTGGTAGGTACGCACGTCATTCAGGAATGAGCAGTTGTAGGGCTTCAGGTCGTGAAGACACCCTTCTCAGTGGACTTCCAGGCAGTCCTAACCAGCCTATGACATTTTCATTTCCAGTTAGAGATTATGGCAAAAAAACTGTAGTAAAACGCAGTTTCCAAGCTAGCTGGTTTAGTTCCTGGAAGTGGCTTCACTACAATGAAGCAGAAGATTGTGTTCATTGTCATCTTTGCCTCACTGCAGTAAAACAAAAGCTAGTTAATCTTACTCCAGGAGATGATTCTGCTTTTGTAAGTTTTTTTGTGTTTTTCTGTTCCCATATCAGTTAAAGCTTTCTTGTTTATAGCTCTTTAGAGGTTATAATAACTGGAAAGAAGCAACGAAGCGTTTCCAAGCACATGAATCAAGAAAAAATCATATACTTGCGGTGGAGTCTATCATTACTTTACCAAGAACAACCAGGAATTTGGCTGATTTGCTGTCAACTTCTATTGCCAGTACACGAGAAAATAACGGGCAATGTCTTATGTTGGTTTTAAAAAGCTTGAGATATCTGGCTAGGCAAGGTTCTGCACTTCGTGGAGACAAGGACGAAGGGAATTTGATCCAGCTTGTTAAATTAATGGGGAATAATGATCCTACGGTATGTTTTTTTTTCTTTTTAATCCTAAATACTTGATAATTTTATTATTTAGTGCAAAGAGTGGCTTATGAAAAAAAATGAGAAGTATTTGTCACCTGACAGTCAAAATGAAATGCTGAAAATTATGGCGCAGGCTGCTTTGAGAATGATTGTCAACAATCTTCAATCAAGTGAATTTATTGCTGTCATGATGGATGAATGCACAGACTCTACCAATCGAGAACAGGTATCATAATGAGTAACTAGTAAATATTTTGTAAGGAACTAAATCTTTTAAATTTGTATTTAGGTTGTATTGGCAATACAATGGGTTGATGACTCTTTAACTACTCACGAAGAGTTTATGGGGCTTTATGAAGTTGACAGCATTAAATCTTCTACTCTATCCACTATTCTGAAAGATACCCTAGTGCGATTTAATCTGCCTTTAAGTAAAGTTCGTGGCCAGTGTTTTGATGGAGCATCTAATATGAGTGGTATTAGACATGGAGTAGCTTCAATCATTCAAAACGAGCAGCCCAATGCTTACTACACTCATTGCTATGGCCATTCATTAAATTTGGCAGCAGCTGACACAATTAAACAATGCTCAACTTTAAAAAAAATGTTGGAAACTGTTCATGAAATAACCAAGTTAGTGAAATTCTCTCCTCGTCGACAAGCTATATTTGAAAAGTTAAAGGAAGAAATAGCACCAGGTTGTCCTGGAATACGTGCTCTCTGCCCAACCAGATGGACAGTTAGAGCTGATTCTATGAAGAGCATCATTGACAATTATCGTGTTTTGCAAGACTTGTGGGAAGCTGCTCTTGATGATGTGCATGACACTGAGGTTATTGCCTGAGTTAGAGGTGTTGCCGCCCAAATGGAAACATTTGACTTTTTCTGGGGTCTAATTTTGGGAGAACTTCTTTTTAGACATTCTGACAACTTAAGTAGAGCTTTGCAGAGAAAAGATATTTCTGCTAGTGAAGGACAATTAATTGCAAAAAAGACAGTTATTACTATTCAAAGTATCAGGACTGATGAATGTTTTCAGTTGTTTTGGGACAAAGTACTTAAAATGACTGAAGGAAAAGGTATAAATGGTCCAGTTTTGCCAAGAAAAAGAAAGCGCCCAAAACGTTATGAAGATGGTGAAGCTACAAATGAATATGATGAAACCCCATTTTTGATGTATAGGTGAATATATTATGAGGCACTTAATTTGCTTATAACTAGCATTACTACTCGTTTTGATCAGCCTGGTTATCGTGCATATTGTTGTTTACAAAATTTGTTATTGGAAGCAGTAGAAAACGGACTATTCTGTTAGTATGAAAGAGGTTATGGAAAAATACAAAAATTATATAAATGAAGAAAATTTGAAGACCCAGCTGCAAATTCTTGCCTCAACTGTACCTGCAACAATAAATTCCATTGTTGAAATTATAGCGTATTTGAGAGAATTGGCAACAGCAGATAAGGAATTAATCAAAGAAGTAATAACAATAGTAAAAATAACGATGGTTATGCCAGCTACCAACAGTACTAGCGAAAGGTCATTCAGTGCAATGCGTCGTATAAAGACCTACTTGAGATCTACTATCTTATGGTTCTCCATGTTCATCGAGATCTTACAGACAATAATTTGGATATGATAGAAGTTGCAAAAGACTTTATCAAAGCAAATGAACGTCGTTCTCATATTTTTGGAACATTCACATAATTTCATTTCATTCTTTATTGTCACTTCAATTGCAATATACATTTTGATATTATTCATTAAAGTAAAATCTTGCAGAATGTGAAACTACACCCACTTCCTGTTCCACGGATAAACCACACCCACTTTCCTGGCCTCACCAATTCAAATTAGCCGACTACGGCCCTGTCACATGGTACCTACCAGCAGCTCACATGGTGACCTACTAGCTGCTCACATGGTGAACAACTAGCAACTCACTTAGTGACCTACCAGCAGCTCTTATTACTAGCAGCTCACATGATGACTACATGGTGACCTACCAGCAGCTCACTTGGTGACCTACCAGCAGCTCACTTGGTGACCTACCAGCAGCTCACTTGGTGACCTACCAGTAGCTCACATGGTGACCTACCAGCAGCTCACATAGTGGACCTACTAACATCTCACATGAGCAGCAGCTTACATGGTGACCTACAAGCAGCTCACATGATGACCTACCAGCAGCTCACATGGCGACCTACCAGCAGCTTACATGATGACCTACCAGCACCTCTCAGCATCTCACATGACCAGCAGCTCATATGATGATCTCCAGCAGCTCATGTGGTGACCTACTAGAAGCTCACATGACCAGCAGCTCAAAATGGTGACCTACCAGCAGCTCACATGGTGACCAACCATCAGCTCACATGGTACCTGCCAGCAGCTCACATGGTAACCTACCAGCAGGTCACATGGTGACCTACCAGCAGGTCATCATGGTGACCTACCAGCAGCTCATCCGGTGACCTACAAGCAGCTCACGCTGACCTACAAGCAGCTCACATGGTGACCTATCAGCAGCTTATATGGTAACTTACCAGCAGCTCACATGATGACTTACCAGCAGCTCAAGTGGTGATGTGGGAGATTAGAGTTCCCAGGAGCTTCTTGACCTTCTGGCTAAGGAAGGCTAGAATTAGTTCCCCAGAATAGAGATTAATCAGTTCTAGGCAGGTCGCTGCCACCAGGAGTTAAGCTTCCCTGAGCCCGAGAGAGGTTAATTCTTGGTTCAGTTAGTGTCATAGGTTAATATGAGATACAGCAAAAATTCCCAAAATGATACTTAGCCAGCCAATATATAGAAAACCAACTATCACAAATGAGTAAGGGTGCATGAGAAAAAGAAACATATATATACTAGTTAATTAAATAATTACATAATGGATGAATGCAAAGTAAGTAATGATATAATTGATAAATAGAAGCGTAGATAATTAAATAATTACTGAGGAAGGACATGGGAAGTACATCAGAGTCAATATATGGGTGGAAACTTAAACAGTTAATTAATGTTGGTACCAGCAGCTCACATGATGACCTACCAGCAGCTCACACGGTGACCTACCAGCAGCTCACACGGTGACCTACCAGCAGCTCACATGGTAACTTACCAGCAACTCAAATAGTGCATTCCCTGTAAGGAGAAGAACGACTATGATTGATTCAACTGGTTCACATGAACTCAATTTGAAATATATGGACTGTAGACTATACTTGAAGGACATGTTGAGGTAGTCCATGAGTTGCAGACAAGTTTCTCAGAGAGACTATTGTCTGATGTGCAGTAGAGAAAATCATTTCCAGGACTTCAGCCAATTTGGAGTGGGTGTCAACTATGATCAAGTAGGATTTTCCTATGAATGGACCAGCGAAGTACACGTGTATGTGTTCCCATGGCAGGTGAGGCCATGTACATGAATGAATCAGTACAATAACTGGTGCTTGCTTCATGAAGCAGCTATCTGCACATTCCTGACAGTGACTTTGCCATCATTTCCAAATGCCTAGTGATACCTGTCCACTACACGTGACTTCTTGCCTTCTGAAGAAATTGGGGAATGATTGCTAGACTTCCACATAACAATTATCCATCCTTTGTCTGACAATTTGACTGATAGACATCTTCTTGTAATCCACATTACCTCAGGATGAAATAACAAACTCACTTAAAAATTTGGTCACTTCTTGTGGATACCCCAACATCACATGCATCTATTGATCATTACTTTGTTTTGCCCTTTCGCTTTTATCCATTATTTCTAATAACTTGCGTGTTAACCCTTTACCTATTACTTCTGTTAACCGTGTCTGTTCAAACTCTTTACTAATGTTGTTTTGGTTGAACATTTACATTTTAATTTTAGTCATTGTTTTTTGACAAAAAATATTTCAAGATTAATTTTAGTTTTAATTTTTCTCTAGCAAAGACTACAATTTTAGATTTAGTTTTGTTTTTTCCAATTTACTAATTTCAATTCTATTTTTAATTTTAGTTTTTCAAATTTACTAACTTCTAGCTAGTTTGAGTTTTGGTTTTTTAGAATTCAATTTTTTTTTAATTCAAGTCATTAATTCTAGACAGTTTTTGTTTTTCAAATGCGGACTTCAATTTAGTTTTTGTATTCCATTATTATTGTTAGCTTGTTTTTAGCTTTTTTTTTCTAACAGGAGTACGATAATTTTAGTTTTTTAAATAATTATTATTACCCTGTGGCCAGTCTCTAGCTACTTACTGAAAGGACAGCAAATATAGCACAGAGACTGCATGATTTGTCATGCGCATGCTAAGGGAGGGGGCTGGGTTGGGCTAGATAGTAGAGCAACCGCTGACTGCAGTCCAACAGTTTGCCTTAGCCAAACAATTACTCAGGTGATACGAAGAAATGATTGGGTAAAGGGTTTTGCTTCCTTGGACTACAAGAGATATCACTGTGGAGTGCTGGACTTCAATAATAACAATTCCACAGCACCAAAGTGCAACAGAACACATTAAACTTATCCATTCATGCAAACAGTACACATTAAAGTCATTGCATTCTTGCATTCACAAAACACATTAGCTAAAGTCAAAAGATAGTACTTAATTTATTAGCACTTCATTCATGAGGTCATATACTTTGTAAAGTCATGCTTATTTGGATTTTTGTGAGCATGAGCAGCCTAGTCACTATTATAAAGACCAAGCTGCTCATGCCAAATCACTCTGTATATGTCTACTAGTCCTTGTGTGTATGCTTCTACTGTATATGTTTATTCAACCTACCTCCTGACAATCTCAAGGGAGAGCTTGTGGGTAGCTACAGTAAGGAACATTACATCACTTGCTACTGAAGTCTGGTGGCAGCATCTACTAATCAGCTGTGCCAGAGGTGTGGGGAGACTTGTACTGCCAACCCAGACAGTGATAAACCCAGCCAAACCCCACAATCATTACAAATAGTTACCCGCTATATTTTTTGTTTTGATTAAAAAAATAATTTTAATTTTAGTTTTTATTCAAGAGCTCTATGACTTTTAGTTTTAGTTATTATCATCCTATGTGATATTTAGTTCTGGTTAGTTTACTAAAATGTTTTAGGTGTACCTAAAATTAATTTTAGTTTTAGTTTTATTTAACCAAACTTTACCTATTATTTTTGTTAGCTTATCTATGTTTCAACCCTTTTCCTAATTACTCCTGGTGCCAATGTCCCTTTAACCTCAACACAAGCATTGTCCCCGTTGTTCCCAGAATTCTGAACCAGGAAAGCTAGAAAAATTCCAAAACACAACACTTCAACACCTAATTGTACTTCAAATTAATTCATTAATTAAATAAATTAGAACGAACAAAATTGTACAATTAACTCGATGTTTCGACTTCTTGCCGAAGTCCCTTCAGAGGTCAAGCGAGGTCGAACTCTCACGCTTACTGTTTATTGGCGAGCGAGCGGAGTGAGCGAGACACTCTTAGGGCTACAGTCGAACTTCCGAATAAAGGACAAAATGGGAACACCAGTTTTGTCCATTGTTGAGAAGCTTTCCCTTCTCTGAAACCATCACTTTTGACTGTTTATCTAATATTTTGATTGTACAAAGTGTATTAGATTATATGAATTGAGTGAAAAATAAATAAATAAAATAATAGAACATAGTATAGCTAATGGCTTTTTTGAACAAAAAAAATCACATCAATTACAGTGGAACCTCTCTACAAAGGGACTCTGAAGAACAACTTGACTCTTAACAACAGCCAGCGTAAATGGAACACAGTGATCTACTACAATAAAAAATAAACTCTGAAAGCAGCCAAACTCTCTACAAGGGTCAAAAGACTTGACCCCAAGCATGGCCTTTGTAGAGAGGTTCCACTGTAGTCTGTTTTAACAATGAAAAAATTTTAAGTTCACAATACTGTTTATAGTTGGTCCTTACTCTCTGGCTTCTTTTATGTGGTCATGATGCTCCAAATATGAGCTTACATTTTCGAATTGCTTCTTTGAAGCTGTTCAACTTTGGTGAAGGAGAAAACAAATGGGTTGTCACCATCATTATCATCTTCTCCTGCTGATTAAAAAAGCTGGATTCCCTATCTCAGTCATTTATGGAGCTATTTGACGGAGGTCCATCCCTTTCCCGCTTTAGCGATTGGTAAAAGTCTGGCTACGCGTGACTGGGCTGCGGGTTAGAAATACACTTCATCTACCACCTCGAACTGTAGTAAATTTTGATATGTGTCAATAAATGTCCATTAAGTGAAGCACTTTTTGTATGGTGTAGTAATAGTGGGAATTCTGTTCTGTCCGTTGTCCGGAACTCGGAAGGTCCGCATCTCGGAAGCCTCCTAATATACAATTTTCAATAGGAAATCCATCCGTAGTTTTGTGTTTGTCCGCTGTATCGTGGTTGTCCGTTTTTCGGAATGTCCGTTGAACGAGGTCCAACTGTAACATAATTGAAAATTGGGGATATTTGTTTGTTGGCGAGCGAGCGGAGAGAGCGAGACAGTATTAGGGGTGGAGAATGCAAAATCGGTATATGTTATTGGAGAGCGAGTGAAGCTAGCGAGACAGTATTAGGGGTGGATAATGCAAAATCGGGTATTATGTTCGATGTATAATGGATTGTACGTATGCCCCTTAAACGCGCGTGCGGGTACCGTTTTTTCTCCTAAAAACACACTTTCTTCTGATACTACAGCTTTAAGAAAGTCTTCTTGAAATTTGTGCTCCAAATTATGGGATAATTCCTGCGTAACGCTTGGTTTTCAAGTCCCAAAAAGTTACTGCGACTGGTTACTGTGCCATTGAAAACCCTTTACTAGACTTAATTTCAAAACTTCGTCGTTTTGGGGGGCTACTAAAAATGCCGCTTGTTGGTTGTCGTCAAGTGCCACTGGTAGCTAGAAAGGCTAAATGATAATACTAAGGAAGCCACCATTACTTGGAAGAAGCTGAGGTAAGTACGTAGTTCCATACTTGTTAGCTAAAATTACAAAAATAACTCCGCTATTATGTTTTGTTAGAGCTGCGAGCTTGTTCACTGATTACTGGTGACTGAGGTAGTCAGAATGGCTGAAATTGGATACTACAGAAGGTACCACAGTCAGAATACATTATAATAATGCTGAGGAAGCCACCACTACTAGAGGGAAACTGAGGTAAGTACATAAATCCATATTTGTAAGTTAAAATTACAAAAATAACTCTGGCCTTTCTTTTGTATAGTTGAGAGCTTGTTTTCAAGAGAGACGGGTAATTCAGATAGTCAGAATGGGTTCAATTTGATACTACAGAAGTTACTACTACTCAAGAAAATGAGGTAAGAAAGTAATTTTGTATTTGTTTGCTAAAATTAATTGTCTTTTGTTTTGTAGCTGAGAGCTTGATGTCAAGAATTACTGGTAATTGAGATAGTTACCACTGCTTGAGAAAATGAGGTAAGAAAGTAATTTTGTATTTGTGTGCTAAAATTGATTGTCTTTTGTATTTGTAGCTGAGAGCTTGTTGTCAAGAATTCACGGTAATTCAGATAGTCAAAGTAACTTCAATTTGATACTACTGAAGTTATCAATACTCAGGAAATTGAGGTAAGTAGTAATTCCATTTGTTGGCTAAAATTTTAACATTGGTTTATTTTTTTATCATAGCTGAGAGCTTGTTCAAGAGTTACTGGTAATTGAGATTATCAGAATGGCAGATGTTTGATACTACAAAAGTTAACAAATCCGGTAGGAGAGTGATTTTGTATTTGTTTGCTGAAGTAAAAGGTCATAACTGCTATTATAGTGTTTGCATGAACTAAAGCTAAAACATAGGAACAATACTTATTTTTATGTTACCTAACTATCAGGCTCGCTCGCCATTTGTGCTCAAGCACACCACTAGTGTAGTAACAATACTGTAGTTTTAACTAGGCAGGCTCACTCCTATATATGTATGTATGGATGGGTACGTATGCTCCTTAAATGCGCGCGCGTTCCCTTTTTTCTAAAAAAAAAAAAAAACACGGCGTTATAGGCTTGACCCCAGTTTATTCTTGAGCTCACTCTCTTCTGATACTACCAGCTTTAAACAACTCTTACTTGAAACTTGGGCTCATGCATTTAAATTAACAAGTGTTAGTTTAAGGCTCGCTCGCCATTTGTGGTTGTCAGGTGTCTACTGTATGTGTAGAGCTTCCTTGATCTTCAACTCACGGTTCTTACTGGCTCTGTCTACAACTCTTACCTCTTCCCATTTAATGGGGTGATGCTACTGCCAAGCATGTTCAGCCATAGCTGAAATTTTCTCATCACCTCTCTTACAAGGATCCTGATTTACAGTTGACCCCTGAAGAGGACTTGGCAAGAAGTCGAAACATCAGGTTAAGTTTTAATTAACAATATTGGCTGTTAGAACATAGATAGAAAACGCGTTTTCTATCTATGGTTAGAATGAGGAAAACTCGCTGTTATAAAAATGAATATATTTATATTCGGAACATTTTCCAAAAAGAAAAAAAAGAAAGAAGTAATATGTTGTGTGCAACATAAGCAGTCCGATTGGTAATCACTGACTGTTATATTACTGGAGTTTTTCTATTACAGGGTACAGAATGTCCATATCTGTTGTGAGCTACATAAGCTGTGTGATTGGAAACGTAAGCCATGGAGTATCCTGGTGCCAAACATTTGGCACATCTTGCATCATGAAAAGAGGAATCTAAAAAAACTTGGGTATTGTGTACAGACTTATAATTGCCATGTGTAGGACTATAAACAAAAGTCTTCAAATGATCTGTAACATTCCCATCTGTTATGCTGCCTGTAAGTCCACAACTAGGATAGTACCAGATCCAGATAAACTGGCATGAGCCAGCTGGCTTTGAGAAGCAGAACTTCAAAATGTAGTCCTTCAATTGAGTCTTTCCTGGGATTCTCGGCACAAAGAAGTCATCAGTATCTAGTGGCATTGCATAGTCGTATGTTCCAATATAACGATAGATGCAGCCCACTTTGCGGAGAATCTCAGAATGCAGAGAAAGCTCTCCACCTTTTACATCACTGTCTGCATACCATTCTTTCCACACACTGAATGATAAATACCCTTCTTTATATTGTTTCCATAAAAAAGAATCTTTCACAATCAAATCATCAAATCCTTTGTCAGTTATAAAATGATCTAAGATACTGAAGTGAACATGATCTACCCCGAGGGTCTTCTGGTATTGAACAAATTCATGTATAAAGCTTGCTTTTCGATTGTGAATTTTAGAGCAGGTGACAGTTGTAAAATTGTACTTGCCTGTAGGAGTCACTCTCGGAGCAGGAATGAAAAGAGGATGTTGAGATGTCTCTCTGATCTCTGCAGAACTTGGTCCAGTCTTGTAAACTACATGAACTTCACTGCCATTGGTTCCTGGCATATCATAACAATGTACTCGCATGTTCTCATACAGGAATGGCTTCTCTCCAAGCCAGTCATGCATCAAATAGTTCTCAAGACCTGAGTAGTTAGTAAACATTGTAGCATTTCTGCCATCAACTCCACAACCAACTATCCATCCTTCATCTAAAATAGTTCTGTTGATAGTAATAAATATAACAGTTAGGTTCATATGACCATCTCTAGGACGAGAGTCAAAAAATGCAGTGTGAACAATAAGATCTTTAGAGAATGGTTCATGGAAACACTTCATTTGTTGATGAGGATCCTGTTCTGTACAACTTGGACTTTTAGGCATCATATGCGGATGTTTCTTGCTCGGGAAGACCATAGTGTAGTAACACAAAAAGCAGAATAGAAGATAGCCAACACAACCTGTTAAAAAAGACCACTTTGTCACCTTCGGATTCATCTTGCCTGCAAGTACACAGTAACATAGTAACAATATATTACCTGCGGATTAACATGATGTTCAATTCTTCTACACAGCTCATGCTTTAGCTAATAATTAACTATCAATTTTCTTCATCATTACTACAGGCTTAATACTGAACTAAAGTGTGCACAGGTGATTGAAAAGTTTGAAATAATACATCCACTGTTCTGCCACATATAAATTATGATATACATAATGTTCTAGTTTATTATGGCTCTACTGTTTTTGTACATCTCTTGCTGCAAATACTTCTTGTAAGCAGCCCTGGGAAATCAATATTGTATGAACAAAATATAGAATATACCACTCCAGAGCATTGTGCTGCTGGTATTACTGAAATTGTAGTAATGCCACGTATAGCCTAACAATTGGAAAAAGTGCTGAGTTTTTAATCAAGCAAGAAAGGATACTAGCAGCAACTTTTAAAGTGTATTGTTATTTCAGACAAATAGCACTGAAAACATCCTAATCTAGCCAATGACATTGACTGGTAAGTCACTCTGTGACATACTCTTGTCCTGTTCACACTTGTATGTTGCAATAATTCAATGGTCCTGGAATAGCTTGGAAATTGAAGATACTCTAATCTAGTCTGTAGTTTCCTGCATCTCTGGTGTCCGAATCCATAGCAGAGGCAGGTTAATAGATAGCTCAACAAACGATGCAATGCAGGGTAAATGGTATTTGCTTAAGTATATCATTTGAAGACGTACAAGAAGAAAGAGCCCCCACCCCTTCAGATCTGGAAGAATTACTTGTAGCTTAAGGCATTGCAGCAGGGACATTGGAAGCTTTTGCAATTAAATGAGGCCAAGTTTGAAGTGCACTATTTTAGCCTTTACAACTGAGCACTTATTGATTGCTGGGACATAGAAATGTTTGTAAATAAGGTTTGAGTACTGGTAAATTTGTTACGAATAACATGTACAATATTTCATATTTCCTCCGATAAGCCATATACTCGCACCCTTGAATAGGCTGCATACAGAAAGCATTGCTATAAGTTCATCATTTGTGCACCTTGAATGCGACATACACTCTATCTAGCCCCACCAATTTTTTATGCTGACCACATCCTAAACACTGGAAAAGGTTAAAAAATAAATACCTGAGTACCTGGCTTTCTTCTGTAATTTGTTAAAATGTTTGATGCCAAATGTGTGACCTAGCCACCTAATGCTCTCAATACGTACATGGCTAGCTAGTTAGCTGACATGCGTAGATATAACTATTGTTGAATCTTATCTACAGCTGTTTAGCTTAAACAAGTTCATTTAATCATAGAACAGGAATCTATCAAGATTGAGGCATTCACTTTCCGTTTGGAATGAGCTGCTGTACGTTTCATGTATTGCAAATGCCCAGAATCAACCCAGCACTTGGTTGAATCCTTATTGTCATTAATGTACAGCAGAACCTCAGTAATCCAATTATTGAGCTGAGCCGAGTTGGTAAAGTGTAATCAGAATGGGTCGGTAAAGTGTAGTCATTAACAATGATGACAGTAGTGTGTATCATGAGTAAAGCTGAGCTTGGTTAGGTGATGACAATGGTATGTACATAGCTACGCCAAAGAGTCGTCAGTAGTGATGTCAACTGTAGTGTGTGTATACTAAGAGAATAAACTGATGGATGTAATTAAACTAAGTGGTAGAGGATAAGAATGGAAAAAATACCTTATGCTATTGCACTAATTTACAAATGTTAGTTCATCAAGCACCACTGTGTGGAGAGTTACTTGGCCAGTCACTACAAGTATAGGAATGTAAACAAAGTTATAACACAGGCTCAACAAATCAGTCATTTCAATAAATTTTATCTTCTTGAGCTTTAGTTTAGGGAGCAATAATCTTTTAGGTATAGAATTTTATTCTCAAAAGAAACAACTTAAGTAGCACATGGGGAGCTGAAAAAAAGTTGAAGTAGCCAAACAGCCACCTCTCAAGGTGTAAATTATGTGGCTTTAAGGAGTGGGGCTCAACTTTGGAAGCTGTTCGGTTATGGGGTATTTCAGATTTGTGAGTGGATTAGTGAGTTCAAAATTACAGAGGTTCTACTGTACTTAAATTATTTTTAATACATTCACAACTAGTAGTTATATGAGCAAATAAAACCCAGAAAAAGTACTATTTAAGAACCCTTCACCTTGGAGATATAACCAAAATCAGAATTACTTCCTGTTGTGGGCGAGGCTTAGTGATGATGTAGATACGGAAACATCTCCTTAGTTTGTTCAGTAAGCCTATGGCTTTGTCTTATTTTAGTTATTTTAGCTAAGAATGTTTGATGAGTCTGAGGCAGAAGAAAGCAGCCAGTATAGATCAGACTACAGCTGGGTTATAGTTGCACATAAAACTACCAGAAAATAACAAGAAAAGTTGAGAAAATTAAAAATTTAGGTATATCCAATAAAATACTGAACACAACTTACCAGGTCTCATGACTAATTGGTAACACGAGTGAAATTGTTCATATTCATTTCATCATAATAATTACACAACCAGGTCAACGTAGGCTTGGTTTATAGTCTTGATATTGTGGTTAATACTAGTCCTGGGGCTAAGCCATTTATAATTGAATTGACAAACCAGTAATATAACAGGGAGAGCTATAACCCTCTCAATAATACAATGGTGGAGGAAACTATTATTTTTGTATTGCTCTGGAAAAAAATTCAAGTGTAACACTAAAAGTACGACTAGATGTAGCTAATGTAATATACAGAGAGAACATCAATAATTAATTAAGAGCCTGCATTAAAGGGTAAGCGAATCATTTTTTGCCAGTGCAATTTTTTTCTTATAATCTTGAAATGGTTGACCCAAAGATGCATAAAACCAAATATTACGGCAG
>WLWD01004057.1_pt1 | contig 47548 bp, 34 predicted proteins | sample 6712731 | NCBI WGS metagenome assembly WLWD01 (sample SAMN12718690, study PRJNA576275) | sponge metagenome | isolation source: marine sponge | host: Mycale hentscheli | place: New Zealand: South Island, Marlborough, Capsize Point | collected 2014-11-01 | reverse complement strand
GGAAAAAAGTGCTTCCATTGATCAACGCACAAAATCTAGGACACATGATGCGTATGATGACGGTTCCTCCACAAATGGTGGGGATAATAATGATATTAATGATTACACACCCGTGGAATTATTACCAACTGGCGAAGAGTCTTCAGTCATGGAAGCTCCACCAACAAAGGATGAAAACCCAAACTCTAGAAGCTATGTTTCCAAGAGTATTATTGGTGTTGATGAGCGATTTCCAGTCCAGACTGCTAATCATGATTTCTATAAGTCACTTGTTTATTTTTCTACCGAATGTACAGGAATATTTGTGGGAGAACATCATGTCCTTACTTCTGCTGATTGTGTAAGCATAGTTCTAAATAAAAAAATGATATCAAGAGTGAAAAACATGGCTCATGCAGAGGGTTCCTTCACGGTACCAATTCAGGACAATCAAAAGGTGCGAACTTTTGCAATACAAAAAATACTATTGACTGAAGGATATAGAATAAAACAATGGAAGGAACACAACTTTGCCATAATTGTTACAGATAAAAGATCAGACAATTATGTATCAATAGGCTGGCTCAAAGAAAATGTGAAAAATTCCGCTATATCCGTAGTTGGCTACCCTGGTGACAAAATAGAGCGGAAGAAAATAACCAATGATAAGGGTGAATCCATCAAGAAAACAACTTTCAATATGTTCATATCATTTGGTGAAATTACCAGCAGAAGCGATTTTGAATTATTTCATGATTGCGATACTAGACGGCAGGTGGGAAGTCCTATATACAATCCCGGCAATAAAGTTATCTATGGTGTGCATACTGGCTATGATGATGTACGACAAAAGAACAGAGGTGTCAGGATCACTGAACAAGTGTACAATTTCATTCAAGTTATGATTGACACAACTAAGTAGAGTGAGAACTCAGACTGATTTGAATATAACTGTACATCATATTTTAGATTAGCTGCTTAGTATTCAGTTTTAGATAGCTTGAGAATATTAGTTAAAAGTGTATATATTTCACATCAAACTTTATTAGCATTTAGAAATCTATTTTTTATTGTTCACTTTTTCATTTAGATATTGAATCGAATAAAATTAATGGGTGGATAATTTAAAAATAATTTATTAAAACTTTATCACTAGCTTTGGGGGGATAGTTTAATTCGAATCATAACTACAGGAGTAGTCTGGCCTCTTTGGCATTCAAATCCACCATTTTATGAATGTGAAGCCAATTGTTTTATGCAATGGTTCTCCCACCACACCATGGTTGTAAGCACAACTTTATCAATAACAGCTTATAAATAAGAAAAAGAATGAAACTGATCAAGATTTGATTTTGATGTGCTGTCTTTGTTTAGTTTAATTCCAATCAACAGAGCAGTAGAAATAGCTATAAAGAATACATTAGCATTGCATGTTTGATGAAAGAATATGTTCAGAGCTATGTTGATGAAATTTGCAAAATCTGACCATTTGCCAAATTATTCTTACTTTCTATAAAGCAGCTGACTCGTGGCGCAGCAGTGGAGTACTGAGCTTCAGTTTGTGTGGCTAGGATAGTGCTGTGTCAAGTATTATTGATCACAACTGATGTGTTTGCACTGCTTTGAAAACAACAACAAAACAATGACAAAACAACAACTACAAATTACAAAAACACACAAAATAGAAATAAAATAAAGATGTCTCAAATTAAGCAGTCTTGCATAAAATGTTCCTTGTCGTTACTTACTAATATTGACTTCCTTTCATTTTTTTATTCTTTGCTTTTGATTTTGTTTGTTGGTTGGTAGATTGACTGACTGACTGACTGACAAATTGACTGACTCGCCCCCACCACCACTTACCCACTCCACCCACCCGCCCACTGATGGACCAACTTATTGGCAAGCGATCAAAGTGAGCGAGACACTATTAGAGATAACAAGTTTAATAGAGACATAGGTTTAGAGCTTCCAGGATGCTGGCTGTCCATGCTGCGTGCAAATAACCCTCCAGGATATAATAAACAGTAAGCGTGCCCTCCAGGAATCTTGCTGTTTACTTTGTGTTATTATATCACCACGGAGCGTTCGACCTCAGTTTACCCCTGAAGAGGACTTCAGCAAGAAGTCGAAATGTCGGGTTAAGTTATAATTAAAAATATTGGCTGTTAAAAAGAGAAAAATTTCCTATTATTATATTACAACTGCCACAATTAATTTTTTATAGCTATAGTGTATCAAAATAGTATATGCTAATCTCCTGGTGTGGTTAGTTTTAATTACCGCTTGGTATAAGATACTATAATATCATAGAGATGTGAACAAATCTGTACTTTTTTTTTGTAACTAAATCAGCTCGATAGTTTAAGAGCATGAACCAATGAACCACTATCTATACAGATAGCAGTGTGTAACCTAGTAACAATGACCTGTTATAGTTCATGTGTGAGGATCTCGGGCAGTTACTAGCAACACTTGCAAATTAAAGGGAAAGTAAGAAAATGCAAGCATAAAAATATGCGGTCAAATATTTTGTCCTGTGCTCCGTAAGGACTAAAATGCATATTTGAGCAAATACAAGGTGATTACTAATTTTTTACATTATCTATATGATATCATTTTACACACTGCCTTTTTTTTCCTGCCCTGCTTATGTTAAGTCATCCTTCAATTTCCAAATGACTTCATGTCATGGATGGATGGATTCAAAGAAATTGTCGAATCCTTGTTAAGTCGTGCATTTCTACAAACTGGTGAGTGAGACCACTGTCTTGAGGGAGTGGGGTATAAATAGAAACAACTGCAGTATTTTTGAAGAAATTATGACTACAGTTATATTTTCTGCAGTAGTGACACTTATATTCTGTGGGACGTGGAATGGGTGGCCTGTGGATGCTAGAGCAATCCCTAGCAAGAATTACGAAAGAAAGGACTTGTTATTTTGGAAAGAAGACGACTATAAAATGCCTTTTCTAGTTGATGCTGACGCAAAATCTTTGCTCATGTCACATATTGTGCCAACTCCAATAATTGAGGAAATACCTAACGAGAACAACGCTGATTCCAATAAATCCAACAGCTCGATAAAAAATACACGTCTTGCCAAAATGCTTTCTGGAAAAAATATAAGATCCATTTTTTCTTCAGATGATCGTTATGAAATAAAGAATACTGATGTCCTCCCATACTCTGCCATAGCCTACATCAATTCTGGCTGCACAGGAACCTTCATTGGACCCAAGCACGTCCTCACAGCTGCACACTGCATCTATGACCATGACAACAGAAAGTGGAAGGACGGTCTCGAAATCTGGCGGAAGAAAAGCTGTGACTCTAACCATCCAGGAGCCAAACACACTTTCAAAACTGCCATGATTAGTGACACTTACAGGAATTCAAAGCCTGAGGAGTATGACTTCGCAGTGGCTGTGGTAGAAGAGGAATCAGATGCTTACTTGGAAGTTGGTTGGCTGGACCCAATGCCCAATATGGCCGTGTCTGTTAAAGGTTACCCCGACGATAAGCCTAATGTTTGCCTGTGGGGGTCTTGGTGCACTTTGTCGTGGCAATCCCGCTACTTAATGGGACACAGCTGCGATACTGCCCACGGAATGGATGGGAGTGCCGTGTACACCTGGAACTGGAAAACGAAGGCATATCTGATATATTGTGTTCACATTGGGGATGGTAATTCATCTGACAATTTCAATAGATGTGCTAGAATAACTGAGGATAGATATGCCCTCATCAAAAACTGGATGCAAGTATAACTATTGAGAACAAAATAACTGTGAATCAAGTTAATATAGTGCTGATAATTTATATAAATATATATATTTTCCATTTGGTCTCATTTCCCTTTATTCAATGTTTATTGTAAATATTATAATTATTTCTAAGATGATCAAAACCTTCCCTCCTTCCCCAGTTACCATTCCCCTATTGTAGAGTAAAATTGTATTTTTGAAAAGCAAGCGATATCTGTATTTTATTAGGTACTGAACAGAGCCTGATAACTGTTGCCACATAGAAAATGCATTAAAGTAAACAGGATGTGGCTTAGGGCAATATTTTTCCATATCACCTATGTTCATAGTTATTACGTTGGGTTATTACGTCCCCCTAGGTTATAGAATGTTACCAAGGTATTCGCGCATGAGCAGTACCTAATAAATTTATTATCCATTGGATACCCAAGAATATCACTCGTTTGATTGGCGGTATTTATGCTCGTGCCTGCGGCACTCGCGTAAATACTGAGCCAACAGACTCGTGATATTCTCCTGTATCAAATGAATAATATATATGTACACATTTCTGACTGGTTCCAGCAAATGTGTACTATGTAGTCTATAAAGTCCCTTTTCCCCCACCTGAAACAAACAAACAAGCAATAACTTTTTTTGCATTAACTGAACCTTATCCGACTAGACAAACCTTGACTTTTAATTTACAAATCATATTCATATTTTTCATTGATCACTGAAAAGCTTCAGAAACTATTGGTGAACTGTTTTCAATTGATTCTGCAGGTTATGGAATTCTAACACCATTTTTAAGCACGGCCATGTAAAACATAGGTGATTAAAACATAGGCCCTGGTTGGGATACCAGAATACTGAGTCTGTAGCTATTACTTGGAGCTCTTCCAATGGCAACCTCAATATACATCAATGTGATGTCCACAAACTGAATCACCTTGAAGAAAATAATGTTTATTATACCACATAAATACACATTAATGTACAGCTATTTAGCTGTGTAGCCATCTAAACAGATACAGTAAGTAAATCACAAGCAAATCCCAACATGCAATAGTAGGCATAACAAATTTCCTGCTTTGCTATAACCATTAGCTTTATAATAAATACTTTCAGTGAAACTGAATTAACAATATGCAATGTTTTTTGAATCATTGTTTTTGTGTCTAATAATTTGGTTTAAACTGCTGTCTCCAAGTTTTTTCTTGGTTCTGAGCCTCCTGGTTTATCATTCAGACTTGGAATATAGTCTTCCTTATCAACACTGGAAGAGTAGCCAACGCTATCTTCTTCACTCAGTCGCAAGGAAGGAAGGTCTTGAATCAGAGATTCTACTTCATTTGTAGCAAGACTTTTCTGGTTCTTTAGCTTTATTCTAGAACTCATAACTGCACTGACACTTTCTTCAGCAGGCCTCAAGGGGGGGAAGCTAAAAGATATAATTTAAGAGATTTGTCAACCCAAATGAAGTAAGGCTATCACACACACACACCCACCACTACGTATATAATTGATCTAATACCAACTATTTGTCTGTCTAGTGCGACCACAAGTGGCAAAAAACAAAACAAAAACAAAAAACAAAACAAAAAACAACAACAACAACAACAAAATAAGAAGCAAAAACAACAACAACAACAACACTTAGTCCATTACGATTTGTGATTGCAGTGGCAATGATGAGTCTGTACGTGGGCTGCCCCGGGGGCTTTGTACATTAGAAAATTAGAAAGTAATCTAATGTGGTATTCACTGATAGTAGAGGAATAATTTTTTTTGTGGGCAGGAAAATAAACTGATAGGGCAGTCTTAATCAATTGTACCCGTATGAATTAGTACCATTAGGATAATCAATATAGCCATAATTTTAAGTTTTACAGCAACTGTGGACCAATAAGTCAAGGAAGCTAACTTCAAGGGAACAATAGTATTGCCATCATTAACGAAAGCATTCATCAACCATAATTAACACATATTCAGTAAAATATTTCAGTTACAATTCATATAGAATAATACACAAATAATAATAATAATAAATTCAATAATAGTAATCAACACAGGTAGGGTAAGCTTAATAATTTTTTCTTAAAATTATTGTGAAGTACTTAATCCTAAACGTGATTTCTTAACTGCCTTATCTAAATTAAGAGGCAAATTAAGCCCGTATTAAAAAACAACAGCAAACAACCACAATCCAGTCCAAGCTACTGAACATGTCTACGTCTCGTATCTTATATGCAACTAGATTTAAAATCTTTTCCCACTACCAACCCCTAATAACGTTTCACTTGTCTCGCTAATTAGATTATTACTCGTTGTCCACATATTCGATGATGGCCATCTCTGCCTTATCTCCAACCCTCTTCGGAGCTCGCAACACTCGTGTGTATCCTCCAGCTCGACTCGTGTAGCGAGTCTTCAAAATATCGTACAGTTTGGTCATGAGCGCTTCCTCCTGTTGGGTATGACAACAGCAATTTCAGATTATACATGTACTGTATGGTACATCAATTTCCAACTGATTAGTAGACAGTAATTATAGTAGCACTATGGTGACTCATAATTTTAGTAATTATTTTCATTAAATATGTACTGTATGGTACATCAATTTCCAACTGATTAGTAGACAGTAACTATAGTAGCACTATGGTGACCATAATTTTAGTAATTATTTTCATGAAATACTAAATCATCAAGTAAACTCCTTGTAATCATACACATACACACACATATTTATAACTATTATTACAGTAATGGTATGCTCAGGAATATAACTGTCTCTAGAAAGCATCATGCATGGAATCTTCATTGTGAAGGTTTAACACTACTCCTTTACTTGCAGTAAGTAAAGACAGCAAATTATAGGAGGCGGGGCTATATAGTGCATCTTCAATGGCTGACATGGTCAGTCAATCAGTTTATATATGTTCTTATATTTTAGCCAGTTTTATGGATCCTCTCTACAACTTACTGGAAGCCAATCCCATGCCTTCTCTCGCGTCTTTGGCGTGCCCTTCTTTGCTAAAGTAATAACCTAAGGGAATAAGTTCATTGTTAAACCCACTCATGACCCTAAACATGCACACTACAAAGGTTTCTACACATTCTTTTTAAGCAGTTCCACTTGACTTCACTCTGGTTGATGTTTCCCATAGCTGACTGGTATCATTATATATTATTGCATTCTAAATTGTGTACTGGCTAGAAAAATTGTTATATTTAGTTAGTTTACTCAACTATTTCACTGTACGATTTTTTTTACGTTAGAATAATACCTTGTCGCCAGTTCTTCTAAGTTCTTTAGCTCTTGGTAAGGTGGTCATTATTCTTTCATGTTTGACAAGAGCCATCACTAAGTTTCTGAGCATAGCTTTTCTGGCTTTTGGGTTTCTGTTCAACCTGTTCCAACCCAGTCTGTGCCTCATATTTCAGATTAAACAGGCAACTCTGCAGAAGTAATAAAGATAGTAAGTGGGCATACACACACACGTAGTCCTCTTCCAATTCCCAATTCTCTGGTCGAGGTCGTCAGTCTGTCGCACGCGCGGTCAAATTTCAGTCGTCATTAAGCGTCATAGAGGAAGGGCGGGAAATTCTAACTCCAGCGCACCACAACTTACAGCTGCTTCTTTTCCACCTTCTACTTGCTGTAACCTAGTGCATGTGTGGGGTTCGAAACTATAAACGCTGCTGGTAATTTCCTATGGAATGGACGGAAAACTCCTTGTAGTTGCCTCTATTATTTCAGGTGAGCTGATGCTCTGCATTATTTCATTGAGGCACCTTATTAATTCCAAACTTAGCTAACACTGCTATTAAGTGTCGTTCCACACCGCTTAAAATTTTAGTGTCATGCAGTAAAAGAATTTCTCCATCTTTTCTCTATCTGAAACATTTTTCTAATAAAAACCAATCCCTTATCCACTCTCCACCCAATAGGAATACATAGCCACCCACATACTGTAGAAGGATGATCTCGCTTAGACATCCTCTTCTACTCTACAAGTGATTCTACAAGTGAACTGATGTAGTCTTGTTGTGTCATGTACATTGCCCAAGCTACTCAATAGCTGCTCGATATGAATTCCTGTAAAGTGGAGGAATGGAAGATGATTCCACATTTAGCACAGAGTGGAAGACAGCACTAGATCTTGTTCTCCACTAGTGTGATCGTGTTAATTGCTGTTTTGATGTTACTTTTTTATTGATAAGTATGCATTCTCAGAAAAAAAACATGATATTCTTGGAATGAACAGTACTATATCTGATTTCATATTGAAATAAGTACATCATATTTTAATTTTAAATGGTCTATAATATATTGGATGTGGAGTTTATAGTGGTACTTAGACTGTGGTATATGTACAAATTTTGTAGAGAGCGAGCTGAAAGGATTTATATTAGTCAAGAATTGAACGCATTCATTGTGAGTGAAGGGTGAAGTGATGGCTTATGAACATAGTTAGACAAATAGATTTGCCTTATACATAGCGGTCACATTTATAATTCAATGTTTTTTCCCCCTTCTGTTAAGAAGGTGCTCCTGACATGACTTTATTTCTTACCAATGTGACTTCCCAGTTTTTTGTGCGCTAAGTTGCTGTAATACTTTTTTAAATGGTCTCTGGAAAGTTGGAGACAAAAATTGGCAGCTTCCATTTTTACTTTGTCGCAAAATAAATCCCCGGCTAATGTCCTCTTATGCATAAATTCCTTGCTTAGTGCATACATTGGGAATGCCCAAATTTAGTGTGCACTAAGTGAGACTTGATTAGAGTAGTTTATTGGAAAAGTGTGCCTACAGTTTTTTCTCCTATAAGTGTGTGTGTGTGTTTATACAGTAATAAATGTTGGATACTCTTTTATTATACTGCACATGTCTATATTTCCCAGCTAGGAAATTTCCCAATCGTCCAGACTACAGCCTGGTTGTGAATGGTTTCTTCAACAAGGAATGTTTAGACACAGACCCTGTACCTCATGGGGGACCTACCATGCAGATCAACACAGAGCTGGCCTGGGAAATGTCCAAGAAAGATTTGCAGTATCACAAGCTGCACAGGACTCCCATCAAGCTATTGGTAATTTGTTTTGCGTTCCTTACCTACAGATATGCATGGTCGATCTATTACAGTGATGAAGACTTGAATGCACTTGTAACAAATCTGTGAATGGCTTGGCCTGAGCTATAAATTCAATCATCCCATTTACAAAGGTTATATTTAATCTGTTATTAGTTATGGTGCATAGCTGTAGTATTTTTGTGTGCTGCCTGTGAAGTTACCAAATGCTATTCGTTTTATGAATATGTTGGGATTCTAGTTGTATTATCTTAAATGATCCTGGCTTTCTTGCTTGTCTACTGATCACATGCAGTATCAGTTTCATAAAATACATTGTCTGTGTCAGTTCACTCTGTTCATCAAATTTGTTTATTCATTGGTTGTGTGTAGAGCTCAGTTTTTACATTATTTTGTAGTGTATTGCCGAGAAGAAAGACAGGAAGGAAGAGTGTGGCTATGTCATGCTGGATTTACGATCGGCTAAAAAGAAGGACGTTGCTCAGGTAAGTACGTACTTAATACACTACATACATACATGGCAGGGGAGGATCCAGGGGGTGATGGGGCCAGGGCCCCCCTCCCAACCAAGTTATTATGAGGACAAATGTACCAATAGAGGCAATACAGTTTATATGTCAACTGCATCCTAACTTATGCTCTTCACTCATAAGTTAATATTTAAATCATATACAATCTATCATTAATATTTAAAAATTTTCCCGAGTTTTGACCTAAATATATTTGGGCCCCTCCCTGTCACTAGCGGTGGACCTGCCCCTGCATGGCACCTACCATGCACACCTGTAAGCTTGCACACACATCACTCAGTATACACACACACACATGTACAGTAGCTGCTATATCCTTGGTTCACCATAACTGTCCATGGGTACTTTGGTTATTTCCACCCACTTTTATGGGTGTGTCCTATAGTTTTTTTGTCAAGTTAACCCATAGCCAGATGGCATGCATTTGTTACAAAATTTGTAGAGTGCAGGGGACAATTGATGATCTTAGTGGACCACACTCATTTTATATCGTGTGTGTTTTGTAGGAGCCCAGGTGGTATCCTGTGTTAAATTCCATCTATTCCAAGAAGAGGCAGCAGCAGCCAGAGCTGCAGGTGTGTTTGACATTGGAGGGGGCGGAGTCCAGCTCTGTGGCATCAGGTCATCCTGCCAGTGGTGGTGTGGATGAGTTGAAGTTGGTTCTCCATCCCAGCGGAGAGTTCTACACACTTGGCTCTCCGAAAGCTACTGAAGCTCGGATGTTCTTATACTCCGTCACATTGCTCAACCCAGTGAATCTGCCCCCTGTAAGTCTGTTATATTAGCTTGAAATTTGATTTTTTTATTTTGCCAATTTATATTTTCAAAAATTTAAATAGTTCCCACGAACCCCACTTTGTATATGGAATATTTGTGTTTAAATTTTTAAATTCAATCCTGTGGCAATTGAAGATTTTTTTTTCTTAAACCAACCTATTTTATATTACAGTAGAACCTACTTATCCATTGCCTGCATACTAAAATGCCTGTAACTTGGAAGTTAAGGTCTCCCAAAGCAGCAAAATAGCAAAATTTGAGCGCTGTTGCATGAATCGTAAGTGGCAGGCTTTCTCTAGATTGTTGAAGTGCGCCTCCTTTATAAAACTTGATTTACATTTTCCAGCTGTAATTTTTGAATATGAGTGTGCGTATTCCAGTATGCCTGTCCCTAAATTACACTTCCCTCAAATAATGCCGCCTACTTGATTGAGGTGATCATATCTTCAATATTCGAATAAGCGAGGTTCTACAGTATACATATTGATGTGCTAATGTCGGATGTTCTGTTTTTTTTTCAGCTTCCTGAGGGAGAGTCTAACTTCCACTTCTTCTTTGATCTGTTTGGTCACAACATGGCGTCGGAGTCATTTGCACCTAATGACTTTAGGTCTGAGAGATCTGCCATTCGCATCAAGACTACCAAGAGACTACTGCTGAAGTTTCTGAAGAGTTTGGATAAGTTTATGGTAACACTTCATAGATTGTGCATGGCCAAAGTGTATCATGAAATTTATCTTTTCTGTCTTACGTATGTACAGGTATGTCTCTGTTGTGGCAGTCGAGTGATTGGTAAAGGAGATGTGTCTATTGGATCTCTAGGGGTCCGTGAGAGATTGACCACAACTGTGTCCTTGGGTGTAGGTGAGTGCTTGCTGGATGATGGACATATTGGTCTTTTTATTACAAGTAGCCTTTTTATTAACACTTACCTGGGTGTTGACCCTTAGCAGTCAATAGTCTGTGACACTTATACACACGTGTTAGCACTTGCCGCAAATTCGTGCAAGCTCTTATATGTAGCATGCTTAGAATTTAGGCATCTTTTTAATGAATGAATGAATTAATTTTTTTTACTGTTGGAGTAAGATGGTGACACATTTTTCAAGTTATTTTTGAAACGTACAGTAATGTTAAACAGATCTTGTGAGGGAGGGAGGAATAGGAGGCAGGTGGGTTCAGACCCTTACAGTAACCGCCAGGCAATAGGTTAGTGGTTTTGTGGGAGAAGGGGTGTGTGGTGTACAAGTCGACAAGAGAATGCTGGACTTTGTAATGAAAGAAAGTTGAAGAGGTGTATCAAATATTATTGTAACCTTGTTATTATTATTTTTCTTCGCCCCAATTGATGTCTGAGAACTTGGTATCTATCTTATAACAAATTTCCATAGCTACTAGCATATAGGCGATCTTCTGTAGCTCTAAAACTATGCTAACACTCTCTTCTTATCTTTGTCCACATAGTATACTTCCCTGGTAAATGCTGTCTCTATGATGAGTCAATATTATGTTTGTGTATTTATTTGAATATCTTGCCTACTTTCGTCTGCTAAGGGTTAAAATATTGTAGTGTGGTGAATTAAAGGGCATTTTTTCCCCTAATAGTCTTTTTTCTCTAATAGTCTTTTTTCTTTATGCTATTTGCCTCTCCTACACCCCAAGAGCATGCCATTCATTCACTGATCCATGTGTCACTACAGGGCGTGCTAGTGTGGATGTAAGTGTGAGTGTGGAAGAGAGTGAACAAGAGAGATCTCTAAGTTCCTCTAGTGATTCCAGCCAGCCGGGTCAGAGTGTAAGAGAGGGAAACCATCATTCATCTGCTGTGGTCAATGACAGTTCCAATAGGCAAAGTTCCAAAACTGCACGAAGGAATTTGTCCAAAAAGTTTGAAGATGCATCTGTCTCAGCTGGTAAGGAATAATATTTGTTGTTGTGGTTTCTATTGTTGCTATTGTTTTTGTTGTTGCTGCTGTTTTAATTGTGGTTATATTTTAATTCTTCCTTGTTTATATATTTTTAGTTAGGAATTAACTCTGGGTATTGTCATTACTCATGTCAGACCGGCTTCAGTTACGGCAAAGAAAATAATAATTGATAGGTTGATCGTGAATGCTTTATAAAAACAATGAACAAGTTAGTTTGTATGTTTATAACAGATAAAATTGATGACCTGAATCAAGTAAATTTCTGATTAAGTTCCAATTGCTGGGTTAGCTCACTTGCCATTGCTACGTACAGTAGGAGTAAAAAAAAAGTTTCGAATTCTGTTCCGTAGAACGGCCGTCACACAATTAAAAACCGGGGGGGAAATGGTATGCCGTTTGTTGAAAAACGGCCGTTTCGTTCGACCGCGTTACCGTTTTAATCTTTCTCGTTCACCGTATGTCTCGCTCAAAGAAATATAAAAAATCGTTTATCCAATAAAACGTTCCGATTTTTTGTTTACAGGCTCCAGAGGCGGAGCTTTTCGGGTTAAAAAAAATTGAAGCCGTCCTATTCGAAGCTGTCTCGCGGAGAATTGTTAGTTCGACCACCACACAGTATCGACGTTTTCTCGATGTTAGGGCCTTCTCGGGCTTAGATTTTTTACTACTGGAGGTCCATCAGTAGCTAACAGAAGATCTACGAAGTGCGGACCTCGTTATAGCTCGGTGCCCGTCGGAATTTCGGTCTGCAACTTTATTGAAGCAAGTTAAAATTTTGTACGAGCTTTTTTTTTCACTATCCCCGTAGCGTTTAATGGTCGATATAAGGCCTTAGCTTGCTGATATAGCTATAGAAGAGTTTCTAGCTAGAAAATATCTGTGAATCGACAGAAATGCTTCACCGTTTTTTACCGTTTTAGTAAACGGTGTTGGCCGTTTAGTCAAAACGGTACGGAACGCAACGATAAAAACTACGGTTAAAAAACTATCGTTTTACGGCCGTACTACGGAACGTAATTCGAAACTTTTTTTTGACTCAACTACGCTGGGTTGCTCTATCTCTTTCTTGTTACAATCATTACTGATCCTTAGTCCTTGTGAAGTTGTTAGTTGTGGATGAAACCTCTAGCCTGAAGTTTGTCTGGTATAATTCTATGGGTTCTACTAGAAGGAAAAAAATCATTATAAAGGAAATAAAAATAAAAATATTAAATAGCCATTTGCTGGGGTGAAGCTTTTTTTTCTTTTTCTTTCTCCCCCCCCTCTCCAGAGTCTGGAGTCTAATTGTAGCTACTTTAATATGGTTTCATTCCACAAAAAGGGTATTCCCAGTATAAGCCTGCTTCGCTTCATTGAGGCCTTGTTCAAGTTATGTTGCATTGATGAAGTGGCTACTGGAACCCTCAGCATATTCACACTGTCTCAAATTGTTTATTTCTACGTACTTAAGGTTATACAGAAGAGCAAATTGATGATGGTGAGGGTGATCAAGATTCTACGTTGTCTGACACCTCCCAGCATTATCCCTGGCATCCTTCTGTCCCCTCTTCTCAACACAACCAGCCCAATTACCCTGCATCTGTCTCCTCCTCCTCCTCCTCTGTGCTGTCATTGCCCCACCCACTTATCCAGACTAGCAGTCTACCCTCTGCTTCTACTGATGTCTCCAGCCACACTTTAACAAATAAAAATGTTATGCACAAGCAGTCTGCATCTGCTTCCCTCAAACACCGCAGTCATAATCTTCGCCATCATCAGGCTCCATCTTCCCCTTCTCTGTCACCCCGTCACCACAGTCATAAGAGTGGGCGTGGCCACTACCACAGCTCTCCTGGTATAGATCTTAATGGTCCAGCCATGTCTTCGCCACACTTTCACGCCTCCAGTCCAAACCACTCTTCTCGCCGGCATGCCTTGTCACGCCAAACGAAAAGCCCCGCCTCCCACCTGACACCACAATCCCTCCTCCCTGGTGGCAGTTCGTATTCTTCTGGTAAACCTCCCCACAAGCAATTATCAGTCCAATATTCCAGACCCACTCCAGAGAACCATAGAGTAGCCACAGAACCCAGGCACCAGTCCAAGGAGTTGGAGCAACATCCTTCTGTAATTTCAATGAAGACACAATCTGGTAAAGGATCATTATACTAATGATATGATATTACATGAAAGGAAAGGGTGTTTTACCTGGTTTTAGTGAGATAGTAGCAATTGGTGCGAGAGAGTGAATTTTCTTAATGCACCAACAGTTTTACCTCCCTAATAATACCCCCCCCCCCCTCCTCCCCCTTCCAAATTTCAGGCCTAGAAATTGATATAGCAGTTGAGGTATGTGGACATTATTACAGCAGATTTCATGATCATGACTTGATTATCATGTATAACTTCCTGAGGCAGTATAGAAGTCGTTTCATCTAAATATGTAACCATTCATACAGTACTTATATATGTATGTACATATGCATATTAGCATAGATTAGATTAGTTACTGTAGATTTAGGCTGTTAAGCGCCCCCGCTTATAACTCCAAATGGTAAGGAAATGGGTGCTTAATAAAAAATGGGCACTTAAGAGTGAGTGGTATCCTAAAAACTGGGGGTGAGCGCCAATTAGCAGTAGATGGAATGCATGGAGTGCTTAATAAAAAAAAGTGCTATGATCCCGGAAGAAAACAGGCACTTAACCACAAACAGTGCTTAACAACCCGCGTCTACGGTAGTACATCAACTGAAGAGTATATTTTATATTTATTTTGACTCCACCACTCACACTATGCTTTTATTACATTGATGATATTTTTAGATGGAGTACAGAGTAGTGTGTCTCACAAGAGTGCCACTAATGCCGAGGCTAATGGACAGCATAAGCAGGAGATCTACTTCTCTGAGGCGGTGTGGTTTTCCACGGGACAGTTTGGCGACTGCCAGCACTTCAGGTTTTCACTAGATATGCGCAGCTTACAGGATTCTTCTTTGGAAGTGGGGCCAAGTTACTATCTTAGGTGAGTGATTTGATTAACCGGCTGGTGAACAAAAGGAGTTAGACATTCTGTTTCCTTTTAATTGTAACAGGATCTGCAAAAACAGCCCACTTTGCGCATCCATCATTTTTTTTTGTTACCATAGCAAAGTGTGATGCTTATTTATTCCAACAAACTTACCTGACACTCATACGCAATACCGTTAGCATGTTATAGCCGTTTCAAAGTGTTGCAGGTGAACGTCGATTTATTGTTTTGAGAAACAAGCATTTTTAGAAATTGAATTAGCTCCGTATGCTTTACGTGGCACGAATCTCCGCTCTAACCGCGTACACTTCCGTGTGAGTTTGAATTTCAATTTCCGTAATTTCTCAGCTACGTGAAAGGTTAAGAAAAGTGAGCTTATTTCAAATGGCGCGCTTGGCATGAAAGAGACCTTTAAAAGACATAAAACTTGGGAGAGAGATAAAAGAAGGTATATAGATACTAACAAGCTAAAAAAAATTTTTTGAGTAAAACTTACCTGCAGTCAGGCTTTGCCCATTATTTCAAAATTTGTGTGCAAAGTAGGCTGTTTTCACGTACTCCTGTCACAATTTGTCAGTACAGTGCAATCTGTTCCATTATTAATTAAATACTTTTTTTAGTTCTGAAGCACAAATAACAGCTGCTCACAATTTTCACTTAATCGTTCACATACGTATTTTGCTTTGCCATGCGCATGTTTACAAACTGCTTGAGTGATGTACATGTAGTTTGATTCATAAAGCCTTCACTTTAACTAACAGTCAAACAGTGTAAGAAGGACAGAATATAAACTGGAATCCGGTATTGTAAGCTCACGTAAATTTTTGTTTCTGTGCTAGCTAGCTAGCTTGTCATCACCACAAACCACAATGTACAAAGTGAAAAGAATTACTTTTACAAATGTATGTCATAGCCAGTGGCTGCCCAATTAAGACTATGTCTTGTTTTGCTTTAGGTATTCCTATGCCTTCTTTGGATGTCCTTACCCAGTATTGGTGCAGCCTCCAGTTCCGCTTGTGTTCCCTGGAGCCAACCTCAGCTTCATACAGTCATTCTGTTCATTTGACTTCGCAGTTCAGCGAGACAGGTTACTAGCTCATGTAAAGGAACATCCTCTCACCGTGGAGGTGTGGTCTATTATACCCAACAAGCGGGATTTTGTGGCTGGCATTGCTCAGGTAGGTAGTAATAGCAAGTATTTTGACTGAGTGTGAATTATTGCTAGGGTTGTGCTTCAGCACAAATGGCGAGCTAGTGAGCCTAGCTATATTTCATATAGTATTGATTTACTGATTTCCTCTTATTCTTAAATATAAAGTTCTTTATATGTATGATTTCAAGAAAGAGCTCGATATGAGCTACTGCCCTCGTCATGTCATGATCACGTGAGCAAATAATTTTTTGTTTCCCGTGGTAGTGTGCTTTATGCTGAGAAGTTAATCAAGTGCTAGAAGTGGAGCTTCGCATTGAAAATATATACCGGTGAGAGTCTCTGGCCTGTTTAGCTTCTTCTCTTATTAAGATTGCGTTACCGTTTCATTGCTCAAGCTATATTGATACATGATTAGAATAGAATAGCCAATAAATGATTCTTTCGATCTGAGATAGTTTTGAATAGCTAGCTTAGCTAATGTATAGTAGTGCTGAGGGTTTGCACCTTTGGGGCTTCATTCCTACTGTGTTAATATTGTTGGTTCAAAGCAAATGCTGAGAGATGGCTAAATAGTTTCTATTGTCGTCTATAAAGTCCCTTTTCCCCCTCCTCCATTTATCATGCACTCTTGCGACTTTCCTACAGGTGTACTCTTCTTGTACTATCATCAGCTAAGAAGTTTTTTTTCCCCCCTCCTCCCTTTAATATGCACTCTTACTTTTCAAACACATTCTCTTGTTCAGGTACCATTACAAGAAGTGTTCTCTCAGGATAAAGTCCATCTTGCAGATGGGTCAGTTCGCCAAATGGTGACCCTCCAATGTCCCGTGTACTCTCCATGCTCCAACTTCTCATCAGATCCCAACACCGTAGTGGACGCAAGCAAACCGTACACGACCATGCCCCTTTTGGCCTCACTTAATATCACCGTGGTAATGGAGGATCTGGGCGTGCTCACTAGTGAGAAGGTGAAATCAGGAGATGTCTCTCATTTCACTGCGAAAAAGCACTCTAGACGAATGGATGAGGAAATGCAGCAGGTGGTCAATAGCCAGGCCAAAGTGCCTCCAGTGACTGTCATGAGTACAGGGGTTATGAATTCTGGGCAGGGTGTGGCGTCTGGTGGCCAGGGTGCAAGAGGCGTGTCTTTGACAGGGAATATGTCCAAGTCTCCTGAGTTTATTGAGTATCGTGCGGCTATGGAGTTGGAAATGTGGAAGGCATCGGAAGAAGAAGCTTTCCAGGTGTGTAATTTGTATGGTTGATACACTTTTCCAGATGTATTGGCTTACGTGTTTAATTTTCTTTGGTATAGCTATTTATAAGTTAATAAGGCAATTAGGTTCATCTTTCTGTGTTATATTAAATGAAATCTAGCATGTACAGTAGGTGCCATGAAAAAGTTCTGAATTATTTCCGTAGAACGGCTGTTGCATAATTAAAAAAAAAGGGGGAAATAGTATGCTGTTTAGTAAAATATGGCCATTCCGTTCGACTATGTAAAGCACCTGTTTACAAGTTGCAAGTCAAAAGATAAAGTAAAATATCGAACAGCTGCATTTACAACTCTTAAATGCTTACAGTGGTCTAACTGTACTAGCAGTTGACAACTTTTATGGTGAGAGATATAGCTCAGAGCTCTTTCGTCTTCGGCCTATTAACCATAACATAAATTGTTTTTTTTGAGAATGCAAATGATATTTAGTGAATCCTTAAAATAGCTAGGCTTGCTCACTCACCATTTGTGCTAAAGCACATCACTAGTATTTGAACTATTATACACTCAGGAGTACCTGAAGAACTTGGAGATAACCCACATGAATAAGTTGGGAGAGGAGTGGAGGAAGAGGGAGACAGACAGACACGAGCTGTTCAAAAAGAAGTTGGACCAATACAGTGTACTAGAGAAAAGGCTTATGGAAGGTTTGCAGAAGCTGCAAGTCCATCAGCAAAATGTTGCTGCTAAAGAAGCAAAAGTAAGCTTATAACAAGATTAGGCCTTGCTGTATCTAATTGCACAATCATGAACAAATACCTACAGTGTGTGTGTATGTGTGTGTGTGTGTTTAAGAGGAGATTTAACTGGACACAGTTGCTTGTGGTGGCAGTTGAATGCAACAGTGCATGAGAGTATTTTGTAGACAAGGGTGTCTGAAATGGCATTCTTGGTTTTGCAAAGCTAATCAATTGTAGACATAATATCCAGAGCATTCCTCTAGGATACTGCTATCATCAGCAGATGGGTGGCTAAAGGGCATGTATGTGTGTGCTTTTACATTATATAGGTGAACCAGGAGAAGGTCAAGCTAAAGCAGGAGAAGGAAAACATTGGGAAAGTACATGAAGCTAAAATAAGTGCATTGCAAACCACGTTTGAGCAGCAGATTGAGATGGAAAGGTAAAGTAAATATTCTTATTAAATGTGATATATCACTATTAGAAATGTCCAAGTTCTAATAAATGTGATTTAGATAGTTTGTTTCACTATATATGTGGAGGAAGTCAAAATTATAATTTTTTTAAATTCTGACTTCCCATATGTGATTTGATTACTTTTTTTTTTTGTAGGAAGAAAGTTAATGACTTGCAGCAGCAGCTAGATGCCACAAAAAAGAAGGTAAGTATTAGTGGAATTCTTTGTCTAAAATACTGGTATATACCAGATATTTACATAAGCTTGTCGGTGTGTTTTGGAATTATTGATTGAAAAAGACAGCCATAGGTAAAAGAGCTTAAGTCAATTTAAAGTCAATTCTGACCATGGGACACACCATCTGAATGTTGGAGATATTTCCTGGCCTTGCCTCTATAACAACCAATTTTCTACATACTGTATGTGAAGTATTTTAAAACTCAATGCAATTTCCCCCCTACATTTTAAGAGCTTCATATTTATTTAAAGATTTAAATTCTGCACACACAAAACAAGTATCACACTATAAGCCATAAATACTCTGATTTTTGTCAAAGTTACCTTCATGCACTCACTGACTGTAGAAAATTGTCCGACAATGGGAACTGTTGGTGTCAGTTTTTGTTTGTGGTAGTTGATGCAGTAAGAAAGAGTGATTAGCTCAAAATGAACAGTTTGGTGAAGCTGTTTTTTTTTTTTTTTTTTTCCCCCCCCCCCCCCCCCCTGTTTTCTTTCCCGGAGGTAGGTGATTCAGTCAGTATGGGAACTGGCTTCATGGTGTGGTGTAGTGTGAGTATAGGTGTTGGAGTTAACCGTTAGTGATCATGTTATGTGCTTAAAGATACAGTAGGGCTGTGTAATCACAATAGTTTTGTGGTCAGCAAAATTGTATTTTTTCAATATTCATAGAATTGTTCTCTTGTTGTTTGATTGTAAAAGACCATCATGTTTGACCACAGGGATTAAAGGGCTGTTGTGTTTTGTGTTTAGATGCGCGAAGAACTGAAATCTAAAGACGAAGAGTTAGGGAAGTGCAAAGTAGAGTTGCCCTCTTCAAAGTTGATGTCGGATCTGGAAATTATGAAGCTGGAAAAGGCAAGTTGCTATAAGTAGAGGGCTGGGTAGTACACAGGTGAGCTTGCTATATTATCCCAGTAGGAACAAGTTTCAGCAGATTGGAAGATATAAAAGGGGAAAAGAGAGAGAATGGATGAATAAATGAAAGAGTTAAAAAAAGGAAAAAAATATGGAAGTGGAGAAGAAACGTTAAGAAAAAGAGAGAATAAATGAAAGAAAAAAGAATGGAAAGAGGGAGAGATAAGAAAAAAATGGACGAGTGAGAGGAGAAAAAAAAAACAGTTGTGGTTGAATAGGTGGAAGTGTCAAAACTATCTCTACATGTACCACAATAAGTGTGTATGAAATATAATTTACGATTGAAGCTGTGGTTCAGTGGGATAGACTTGTGGATTGCCTTGTGTGTATGTTTTGTTACATGTAACAGGAGGAACTCCAAAGGAAGGTAACAGTGCTGTCTTCAGCTAAGGACCAGTACAAGAACAAGTGGAAAGAAGCGCTAGCAGAGCTGGCCAGACTCCACAGACAGGAGCAGCACTTGACTCAGAAGAGGTTGCTAGCTCAAGAGAAGGAATTGGAAGGGCTCAGGAGGGATATTGTGAAGTTGGATGAGAAGAACAATCTGAATCTTCAGATCAATAGTGTCAAAGAAGAGGCTGAACGGTATGCTGTTGACATTTGTCATATTGTATATGGGGGGGGGGGGGGGTTCTAGATGTTAATGAAATGACGATTTGAGATTCACTGGTCTTTGAGTTCTCTATCTTATACCTAACTTATTGTTTTAATGGGGGATTACTGGTACCACACGGCACAGTGTCATTAATATTAGAAAAAGAGGGACTGTAGTGATGCTTGTGTTAGTTATTGTTCAGCCCCACTGAAAACATTGTCAAGATCTTGACAAGACTTTGGCAAGATTATTGTGACAAGAACCATGGAAGAATCGTGCCAGTAGTATGACTTAGCCCAAGATCTTGGCATTGCTATGCTCAATTTTTATACAAGATTTTTATAAGTAAGATTTTTAACAAGGCAAGATTACTTCTAGTACAAGGTAAGGTCTAGGGATGTGTTTCATGCATGGTTGAGTGTTGAGCTGGAATGAATTTCAAACACTACTATTTGAAGCAGCTGCTAAAATATCTGGGGGGGTGGGTGTGGGAAGCCCCAATGGACTGATACTCAGTACAACCAACACCACTCAAAATTACCAACGGTGGAGATCCATTTAGAATAGGGTATCAAAATACCTGCCAATCTCTGATGAATATACATCTGGTCCAGCTCTAGTGGAATGTAAGATTGAACAAGGCAAAATGACTTCATCACATCAGAACTCACCATTTCAAGGTTCTGGTACCAAAACAAGTTGATTCAACAAAAGTTTTAAGGAGTTCATACATGTTGACTGTAATTAGATCCCAGTCTGCTGTCCTTCATGTTTGGGTTGACTGATGTCATTCATCTGGGTTTCTTCTTTAAACTTACTCGAAAAGATTGATGTTCCTTTGAGTCTGCACTTTAGATTCGCCTTTGTTGTCAATATTTTTATATTCCATTCATTTGCCGTGTCTTTTCTTAACTAACTTAAGCAGCGTCAGCTGTTCATCTGGCACTGGTTTTATTTCTTTGATTTAGAAAGTAATGAAGATGCCATTTCTTTTTTTTTGTAGACAAAAAGTCTATAAGCTGTAAAGTCAAAGCATAGACATTTTGCTGAGTTTAGTTTTATTTTGCAGGCAAGAGAAGTAGGTCATTGTAAAGCTTAACTCATACTGACGTATCTTCATGCTCAAATCAAAATTTGGCAATTCCACTAATGCAAAATAACCATTTCTAGAATTCATTACAGCATTGTACATCCAAATAGTTGAATGCCACTAATTTTCACCATGTACAGTAGAAGACAAAAAAAAATTTTGGATTCCGTTCTGTAGAACGGCCGTCGCACAATTAAAAAAAATGGGGGGAAAACGGTACTCCGTTTGTTTAAAAAAATGGCCGTTCTGTTCGACCGCGTTACCGTTTTGATCTTTCTCATTCACCGTATGTCTCGCTCAAAGAATTATAAAAATCGTTTATCCAATAAAACATTCCGATTTTTTGTTTACAGGCTTCCAAGGCGGAGCTTTTCGGGTTAAAAAAAATTGAAGCCGTCCTATTCGAAGTTGTCTCGTGGAGAATTGCTTTATTGAAGCAAGTTAAAATTTTGTACGATCTTTTTTGCAATATCCCTGTAGCGTTTAAGGGTGCTGCGACAACGCCCACGCACATATTCACAATAATTGGATTTTGGTTGCTAGGGATTACTAACTTTTTGCTTGGTGTTTGTAGAGCTCCAACTAAGGGTGGATCCTAAAGAGTACTGCTAATGGACTAACTAAATAAAAAGAACGGGCCTTGGGAGCCTGTTTCGTTCAAGTTACGAGCTCCTCAGCCTCAAGTATATAATCCACAACTCCTCCGCCGGTGCCGTCGCTGACGAGCCCATTCTTCGTCTACTGCTACATTTGTTGATTGTCTTCAAAACCTTCGTTGTACTTTTTCTCAATTCTGCTTTGTTTTGTCTAGTTGACTGTGCTGATTTGATCCTCGCGGCAGCGCGCCCGAATTTTTTTCTTTAAAAAAAAATTGCAACGAACATTTTGTAGCTAAGGTCATAGTCAGCCTGTGTACGAAATTTGGAGTCATTTCTACTCGTAGTTTCTGAGAAGAAACACAAAATAGACTCCAGGACTAAAAATTAGTCCACGCGATCTTTTGGCAGAGACTTGATTACTTTCAAACCACACCCACAACAGATTCAATTAATTCCCGCGGGAAAGTGAGTTCCAGGTGCTCCCTAACTTTCGGGCGCCTACCGGTTAGCAAACCAGTTATCTGGCCGCCTTTCCTTCTCGATGATAAGCCATACTGAAACGAGTAAGAGGAGATTATTGTAGTCTTGTTAATAGTGTTTTTCTCGGCATGGTCAGGTAAGGGAAGCCTTTTATCAAGCTAGCTAGATGCATATTCAGTGTGTGTATGTACCTATAATAGATTAGTGAACCATTTTTGCTGCTGGAAAACTCTACAGTTTCAGTTTGTGTACAGTTTTCTGTACTTAGCTATTCACTTCATTTGTTTATTTATCCTTACTTAGCTAGCTACATCACAAAATATTCATCTATATTTAGCTGGCTATTTCAAAATATTTTTTATATAAAATAAGTATCATTATTATTATATACATTCATAAAAATTATCACTGGTCATCACAATACTGTAAAATAAAAAAATCATGAGTGATATATCAGGAAGAAGTTTTGCACAAGAATAAAAAATAAAAATAAAAATAATGGAGTCATTAGTGCGGTATTATTTACCTGTCAAAGCTTGGATACAATCTGTGTCTGCTCTAGGGAGAAACAATACTGATAAAGTAAGCCAAGAAATACAATATCAAACAGCTGCGCTCTTTACAACTTATAGCGGGGGCGGGGCCTCGGTTAGTTTTATCAATTGGTAGGCGGGAAGCTTTGAATTACCCGCGCAAGCTAAGTTAGCGGTTGTTTTTACTATTGCGAGCATGGCGGATTTTTGTGGTTATTTGTGGTGCGTGCGGGTGCGCGCGCGTTGCTATGTCGCAGCACCCTTAACAGTCGATACAAGGCCTTAGCTTGCTGATATAGCTATGGAAGGGTTTCTAGCTAGAAAATATCTGCGAATCGACGGAAAAGCTTAACCGTTTTAGTAAACGGTGTCGGCCGTTGTATCCAAACGGTACGGGACGCAACGATAAAAACTACGGTAAAAAAACTATCGTTTTATGGCCGTACTACGGAACGGAATTAGAAACTTTTTTTTTGTCTCCTATTGTATGTACTTCTTTAATGTTAATCATGTCAGATATCCATAGCCAAATGCATGAGAAATTAAAAACTTGTCAGAAACTTGCCTCTTGTAAGGTAATCACGACCAAATCTTGAATAATAGTCACTAAGAATTTGTCAGAAACCTGCACTAATCTTGGCAAGATTCTTGTAAGATAAGCATGGGAAAGTCTTACTACCATATTTTTCAGTCCAATTTTGTCCGAACCATAGGATTTGTGTCAAGACTATATCTTGTTGATGCCATGCGAAGAATCTCGGAAGAAATAGGCATGAATGAAAAGAATCTTGTAAAGCCATCTTGATTATTCAGTCAAGATCCTTTCAAGATCTTGGTAGATATTTTTTAAGTAGGGAGGCAATTGTTCTGGTTATCATCATCATTGTCATCATCATCATCATTGGAAATGAAACTTTCTACTTATTCGTATAATTCATAATTGCAGTAATATATTTTCTTTAGGATCCAGGATCATATAATGTCCATAAGGCAAGAAGATGCACAGGGTGCCCTTCATGTTTCAAGATCTCACTCTAATCACCACGCCCACCATGGCTCATCTAGCTCACCTAATGGTCACCATCACCACTCGCAGTCACCTACTCTATCCAGCCAACAAAAGCAACTCTCTCCTCACTTTGGTCAAGCTCAACCTTCTTCAACCGATGCAGCCAACACCCTCACAGCAGATGTCGCTCGGTGGATTGAAGAACGGGAGATCTTGTTACAGACTGGAGTTTATTCAGATACAGATGTCACCATTCAAACTTTAGATGCTAAGATTAGAGGGGCCATGTCTAAAATTAACAGTGAATAGTAGGTATTTGTCTTCATGTTTCATGTTAAGAACTTTTACTTCTCAATACCATTATCATATTTTTAGACCATTTATGTATATTTACTGGGTAAATATGGGTTTCTGCTCTGTGGTTCAAATCGAAAAATAAACAAAACGTAGTAACATAGGAATAGTTTCGTAAAGGGTTTCGTGAATTGATCAGACAGCTGCATGCAGACTTCTAGAACCCTGTCAATGGCGGTGGGGATAACTATCTGGTGCTCTGAAATGGAGGAGATCCTGTATCTATCGAAGTCTTGGGCATATGCAAGGTAAGAATTAACATTAGTTTTAGCTTAGTGAGTGTTGAAGTAACGATTGTTGTGATTGGTAAAGGGTCTTGCTATGTGAGACTACAATGATAGGCAATCTGCATCATTGTTAGAGTGAACCAGTAAAAAAAGGAAGCTTCAATGAGTAATGTTAATTCTGTTTTCCTTCCTAAAGGTTTTTTTTTTAACTGGAAAGATGGAATAGTCAAATTTGATATCCATGATTCTAGTGTGAGTTTACTAGGAATCAGTTTGGAAGATGCATAAAAACTTTACGTTCTACTACATTCACTTTGCAAAGTGTCTATCTAAATAGGTTAAGATAAAAGTCAGTGTTTTTTAAGATTCTGTCAAACTAAAAAATTCTTGCTTGACAAGATATGGTTAGCTAGTTGGCATGATTGATTAGTATATGATGTTTTCATCGATTTTACATCAATTTACTAATATGTCAATTTTTGGATTTATTACATTAAAACGGGATGAAGAACTGTAGAGATCAGAAAGGTATGCTGCTGCTTTAAAGTTGTCTAGATTCTTGAGAGACAGATTTGACTTCTGGTCCAGGGACTATCGCCGATGTAGATACTTCAGACACAGAGACCACTTCAGATGTTGTAAAGACTTGGGCAACTTTGGGTCTACAGAAAGTTGTGGTACTGTCTCATTTTCTTGAGGCAATCTCTCCTGTAATCCACTCCACTCCCTGTCAAAATATTCCGAGCCATGACTTTCTGTCCCACATAAAATGATCTCATTGGAACACTTAGATTATGATACTTCTTCAGACATTCCTGGCAATGTAGCTACTTTGTCCGCAATACTGGGTTTCAGCAAGTCCCAGTGTGTGCACAGAGCACAACCCATCAGCAACTCACATGGTGGCATGCCAGTTGTTCCATATGACATCATATGATAAGACAATAAGGAATTCTGCAGTTGATGAGTAAGTGTCAACCCTTGCCTTCATAGCCACTTTGAAGGTGCTAACAAACCGCTCTGCTTCTCCATTCGTGGCAGGATGGCAAGGAGAATAACAACTGTGCTTGATTCCATTGGTTTGAAAATTGAGTTGCGTGCCATAATCTGAAATGACGTGTTGATGAGTTGCAAACAAGTTCCTCGGAGACACTACCATCTGAGCTGCAGTGGCAGAAACCATTTCAATGACTTCAGCTCATTTTGATTGGGTGTCAGCCATGATCAAGAAAGATTTCCCATGAATGGACCAGTAAAGTACATGTGTGGTGGTGCTTGCTTTACAGCTGCACAGTCCTGACACACCTTTATGATATGACTGCACACAAGCCATATCGTGAGGCATCAGTGGCAAGTAAAGTGATTTAGTTTCCTTCATTGACTTCTCACATTCTTCTGTCCACTTCCAATGCAGTAACATATTCAATGGTTGCACTAGGTTGGGTAGGAATATGCGGTAGTAGTTAACAGGAGCTGAGCTGCGTGACATTTTCTTGTGGTTCTAATACCAATGGCATCTGTGATGTTCCCCAAATATTCAACTGATTCCTGCATAAACATTTATCTTTTTCATTTTATTGCCTCTGATAGTCAAAACAATATAATTGTGACTCTACAGACTGAGCTGCCAACCCTAGTACAGACTACTGCACTGAAGATTTCTAGCATCGAATAAACCACTTATTAAACCTGTTCAGAAGTGATATAGCAAAACATTTCACTCCCAGGCTTTACTTTCATGGCTCGTGAGAATAAATTAACCTTCGAGTGAATATCTGGCCATATCACACTTGATTCATGTACATAATATGTATTGATAAAATCTATGTAATAATATGCTTGTGTGTCAGTAACAATGACCGCCGGTGTGTGTATTCATGAATAATTCATGAGTTGATCAGAGTTGGTAAAGCATTATTATTACCTGAATGGGAAAATCATTTGACAAGGGAAAAAATGGGGCATTTTCAGGATTCGAACCTGCAACTCTGATTGCGGAGTGGGTACACTGACCATTAAGCAGTCAGGACATAACAGTTAGTCTAGCCTTATCCTATTATATCCTATGAAAACTGAACACTGGGTTGCTATGGCAAGTATAAATGTGCTCAAGTCACTTTCGTTTTTTAAAAATTAAGTTGATTAGCTGTACACTTTTACCATATACATTATACTAGTGGCGTGCTTGAGCACAAATGGCGAGCGAGCCTGATAGTTAGGTAACATAAAATGTTACTATTTTTAGCTTACTTCATGCAAACACTATAATAGCAGTTATGACATTAGATTTCAGCAAACAAATACAAAATCACTCTCTTACCTGATTAATGGTAACTTTTGTAGTATCAAACATCAACCATTCTGATAATCTCAATCACCAGTGACTCTTGAACAAGCTCTCAGCTACGATAAAAAATAAAACAGTGTTATTATTTGTAATTTTAGCCAACAAATATGGAATTACTACTTACCTCATTCTTGAGTATTGATAACTTCTGTAATATCAAATTGAAGTTACTTTGACCATCTGAATTACCTCGAATTCTTGACAACAAGCTCTCAGCTACATAAACAAAAGACAATCAATTTTAGCACACAAATACAAAATTACTTTCTTACCTCATTTTCTTGAGCAGTAGTAACTTCCGTAGTACCAAATTTGAGTCATTCTGACTATTTTAATTTACCAGTCACTGTTGACAACAAGCTCTTAGCTGAGTTAACAATAACAGAATTACCTGAATAAACTTAGAAAACAGTGGCAAAGAAGCGCAGCTTGACAAAGACTTCACAATTGTTTCAAGAAGAGAGTAGCTATAAACGTTTTGGTTGAAACAGTTGCGTAAGGCAGTGCAGCAGGATTCTCCGCGCTCGTTAATTGAAAAATACTGGAACTGTGAACGCTTTACCTAACTTACGTAATTAGAAGCGCGGGCCCCATAAACAGATAAATAAATAAATATAGCGAAATCTCGATTGAGTTATACCTGATAGTGTCTCGCTCGCTCGCCAACAAGTTCTGTCCATTTATGATGCTAATATTTGAACTCTCAGTACTTCACATCAGCATGGGAATCTTTGTTGTAAAGATAGGGCTAAGATTTTTGCTACTAACAATTAACAAGCCAATTTTTTTGGTGAGTGTGCATGCACGTATGTGTGAAAATTAAGTCTAATAAGTGTTGTAGACTATCCCTAAGCTTGGCTCTAATTTTAAGAATCAGCATTTATAGCTATGACTAGATATCATAAAATTATAATGGAGCAATGTCAATTTTGGGCTAATATTTGTCATACATAATCCAATGAAGTCTTTTATTTTACTGACTGAACAAGTTTAAACTCTGGCACAATATATTATTTATTTGCATCATTGTGAAAAATTTATAGCTAGCACCAGAAGTAGGTAATTATTTATCTAGGTACTAAAATGCACTACTTCTTAAATACGTCTTTCTTGTTCTCAATACATTTTATGTGTCTCTGAAAGTGATCTTATTGTGAGTCAAGTATAAAATTGATGTTAACTTCTAATTACTTGAGACAGACCTAAGTGCATTTGTGTTCTGTTGCTGTTTCTTCAGTGAGAACTTCAGCAAATTTATTTCACCATCAGATCAATTTTAGCTACAAAAGAACCATTGATAAAACCTGTTACTCACTTTAAGAGAACAATTTCTTCTAGTCAGCAGCAAAAGAATCTGTAACCACCTTGAACAAGTTGTCTTCTTCAGATAAGTTAGTATCCTTAAAGACCATACAACTTAACATTGTGATGAAGTCTACAAGGTATACCACACATGCAAATACAGCAAGGATTGTGTGTGCAAACATGATCTACGGTATGCTTTGACCAGAGTCACATTGATTTTAACTTGAGCATTTAAAACATTTCAAGAGTGTTATGCACTTCAATATTATTGGAATTTTAAATAGCAAGACCTAGCTTCCAGAAAAAATGTTTTAGTCACATTCTGATTTGGCTTGACTTCTAGGCTTTTGACAGAGATTTGTGCAGCAAGGTTCTGCAGGACACAACAATTAAATAAAGAAACCTTTAAATGTGGACCACTTCCAAACCCTAGTAGAGTGTAAGCCACATAAAGTTACAGTGTGGCTGACCAAGTCCATGTACTGCTAGCCAGTGAGTTAGGTAATCCTGGTCACTGCATGCACTGATGCAGGACTGCACGGCAATTCTAGTGTGAAGGCATTATTTCTACATGGTGCCATTACACAGTTCCTAATGAACTAGACCCTTTGGAATAGCCTCAAGTAGAAAGTTAAGTAACCATTCAGGGGTTCTACCAAGAAAATTTTGTTTATAAAGGGGTGGGGGAACTTTAGGCAAGTCCACTATCCTGCTAAGGTTAAGACAACAACAACATCTTTCAATCATTAAGTTATTGTGAGTTAATTTTGGGTTTAGATCAGCTAAACCTTTGACTGCTGGCATCATGCAAATAATGAAGGGGGTGGGGGAAGCTGGCAAGCTAGGTGGGAGAAAACTCTAGATTTAACTCTTTTATTATTGATTCAGTCATTCTCGGCTGAAATAATTATAATAACAGCAAGTGTTCTCGTTTTAACAGCCAATTTTGTTAAGCCTTGTTGGCATTTATGTGATTTTACAAACAAAATATATTTAAACTTGATCAGACTTCTCTTCCTCACTGGGTATGTTACCTATCTCTTGAGTCAACTGAACTTGCGCTACAGGCCAGAGTTTTCTTTGTTTAGTCAACTTGGATTGCTAAGTAAACTTAATAGCCAAATTTCAAACCAAGTATTGCACATCAGTCATTTAGCATCCATGTAAAAAAAATTTAAATTAAGCTACCACACAGAAAAAAGAAGAAAAAAAAAGAGAGAGAGAGAGGGAGCAATAACAACAACCTTAGCATAGTATTATGGCGACTGTGACAAGTCTAGGGAGATATTTGAGAAGGGGGGGAGGGGGGTGGTGGAAATAATCAATTTTACTATCAATAGAATAATCATATGTGAGATGTATTATACTGCATTCAGTTCAAGTCTTTTTTATGTTTTGCTCAGTAGCTGTCAGGGGAGAATTCAGCTGCTCCTCCCAACCAAGGTTTTTGAAAATTTTTTTATATATAAGGACAATGTACAATATGGGCAATACAGTTTACAGGACAACTGCATGCTAATTTATGCTCTTCACACTCATAAATTAATATTCAAATCAGTACAATCAATCCTTAATATTTTAAAATATCTCGAGTTTTGACCTAAATATAATTGGGCCCCTACTTGCAGCTGGAGCCACCTCCTGGCTGTATACATCTTTTTACTCACTTAATTGATACTTCCTTGCCTGTAGCTATAGCCAATAAATACTTTTTAAGTAAGATTGTGTTAAACTATTTCAAGAGTTTAAGATCACAGAATAAAAGCCTGCCTGTTATATAATACAATGTCATAGAGAAATAGTCTACCTCCCTCTGGCCTCTTCTTTGAAGCTGGCTGGGAAGTGGTACATGTTCTGGGAAAGATAAAGCTATGACATAATCCTAATGGTATATTGGTTGGTGTGGAGTGATGGCTGGTATTTTATGGTCACGCACACGCTCCTGAACTATCTAGGAAGTAAGCGTGAAGGTGTTCCCTTACAGGGTATCAGTATTTTCTTGTGGCATATTCTAGAAGCCTGGAGTGTAAGCTAGATCTAACTAGCTAATTACTACTATCTGTCTGTTTGACATCAAAGTCAGTTAGTGACTACCCTACTTGTGGCTAGCAGTTCTGTTACAAACTGAGCATGCACACACACCTTATGGCTTTGCATGTGCTCAGCCTATCCGTGTGGTGTCATCCCTCATAAAACACTAAACGTGGGAGCCAGCAACTTTAGGTGCACACATTGGAATACAGTGGAGATCACTGAAACTTGTACTTAACTAATACGCTTTTTTTTGTTTAAAAGAAGCTAGGCTCCTCCCCCCCCCTCCACCACACACCTTTTTTTTTTTTTTTTTTTTTTTTTTTTTTTAATAATTAACGAATACTATTGATTCTATAGTGTATATTTCCAATCAACATCTTGATAAGCTTCAGCTTAAAAGGAGAGTTCAAGTCATAGTGCATGCACATTAGTACACATCTCCACAGATTCACACATGCATTGGCAAGTCAGAGATGTGCCACATACTCAACATGACCAGAGAGTCCAAGTAAGTGTTCCAAGTAATTAACTCTTCCTCTAAATGTTTGCAAACTTATGCAATTTAGTAGTAGCTATCAGGTACAGCTCATTTTGAAGATGTGGAGTGTTTGTGAATATAAATAATTATATAATTATATAGATGTAGCTATACATTAAATTTGTGCAAAATTAGAATCCAATGCATGATAATTTATTTTAGCTCTGAAGCCAAGTCCAGGTATTTCTAAATATTCCATTAAAAAAAAAAAGAAAAAAAAAGAGAAGAAGAACCCTTGATGGTGCAAAATTAACATAGCTGGATTTACATAATGTACTGGGACTAGCATTGACAAGCTTGACTGGGGTATTCATCAAGCTGTTCTTTCCCATAGAAGAACAGACAAGAGGGAGGAAGCCTGATTAAACTCCTAGCTATTCCTGGCTCCTCAACAAGCAGCTTCACTGAACATACATTAGCTAGCTACTACTTATAGAGATGGGATTATAGCTCATGAAAAAAATGAGCAAAATGTCTTTGAGCAAGGGTAATACTTTTTTAAATATTATCTCTAGAAACTTTAGCTATATCCAGAGATTTGTCAAATTCTTCACTAAAAACGATTGATCTGCGTAAGAAGTGGATTGGCACTTGAACTTTAATATATTTATGGTTTCCTTCAGAGAACATATTCAACAGTTTGAAGAAGACAAAAAAGTATTTTACATGTAAAAATGAAGACATAGTTGATATTTGTCATTCATCTCGTTGAGGTTTGTGGAGTCTATGTACACCTAATAAATCTTGGATTTTGTTCAGCTAATGATCAGTATCTAAAAGTAGCAGTAGTTATAATCATCTAGCTATTATTGACACAAAGACAGTCATTTAATTGATAATAGAGCATTACATAGCATCAATTGAAATTTTCTGTAGCTGGTTATAATAATAATAATAATAATAAAACAACCACATAATCAATGGAAGAGCAGGTTTGTTCATACATAGGTACTCCAGATAATAGCTAGTGGCTTTTGCACTGGGAAAAAAGTGTTGTCAGGTTAATTTTATAAGACAATTGCTCGTGATGGCAAAGTTGAATAAATAACTTATTAGGTGTATTGTATATATATATATGAACGGTTACTAATGATAGAATTTGAACAATACAGTATAGCTAACTTGTGTTCTGATCCTCTTCATACATAGCTAGCTAATGTTAGTGTTGAAGTGTAGATACTTGCACAGTATGCAAATAGATTAAAATTAAGTAGCTAGCTTGCTAACGAGCCTGCTTGATATCTATAATGAACAGGACGAGCTAATTTTAGCTATAACAAACTAGATACAATACAATGAGATAGACTTCATTGAAAACTAGACAGTCAGAAGCCTGGATTAACTAGTAGTTAAAGGCAGAATAGTGAAAACTAGATATACTTGTTTATAAGCATAATGAGCACATTGAAGAGTACAATCAGTGACTTAAACATCAAAGAACATTAGAGCAGTGCATAATTAGAAATTGATGAAAGCAGTAGAGCAAGAACCTGAAGATAATGAAAGTTGTTGTGTAAGGAAAGTTGTTGGATCTGAGTGTTGATGACTGAAAATGTCTGTTCGAGGTTCAAATGAGTTCACCCAGTTGTGTGTGCAAGTTTTGCAGGGTGTTCGCATACAGGCTGAGAGGCGGGGCACTTGGGAGAGCAAGTGGTAATGTTGGCTTGCTGGAGCATAGCCATGACAAGTCTCAGCTTCTCACAGCAGACTACACCAGCAGTTCTGTGATCAACAATTGGGCTGGGATAGTCCTGACCTACTTGGCAACCAGCTTGGATCTGTACACTCAATGGAGCAGTCCATGGAGAGAATATGTATTCATCTGTAACAAACAAACAAAGCAGGCAGTGAAATATACTATACTGGCAACTTTTGATTACTAAATAACTCTGTAAACCTACAAACATCAAAATCATCATATTGGTCACTCTCAAACACAACAACAAAAAGCAAGCCATTTATTGCTTGTACATCATCTTCTACATAATCTGATGTACATAAAAAGTCATCGCAATTGACGTACCAGGATAGTTCCTGAGTTCTGGAATGTATTTTCTAATATAACTGCCATGAGGATCGATCTTCATTCCAAAGGTGATCGGACAGAAGTGTTCCACGGGTCCCGTGAGGAAAGCTGAGCACGAGCTCTTCATCCAACAACCACAGGACACGGCAGGCTCAAAGTCAAGCAACAAGTGCTCAAACACATCTTTGCCATACTCCCAGTTGATCCACAGGTCTCCTCGGGTAAGGAATGTAGCCACACACTCTCTATTGAAGTAACACAAGTCTCGTAAAGGAAATGTATCATACAAGTCAACAGAATATAATTGGGCATACATGTAATTGTAGTTTTAATTAATGATGGATACAAGTGCACTACCTTTGCCTACAATTATAAAAAGGCTCTTTGTAGCTTTTGCATAGCACACAATATTCTGCTTCCCTCTTCCTTCTTAACTTAGTAAGATATGAAATCCTATGGGAAGTACAGGCTGGGAACCTCAGACTTGCATCAGGTACTAATGCAATTCAGGTCAACTAACCTGGCAGCTTCCCAGTACTTCCTGCCTCCTATTGCTATTTAAAAGGACTTTAACAAAAGAATCACTAGCCCCAGAAGCCCAATTATCATGGTAATAGGCTGGGCACGCACAGCAGGCTGTGAGTTACATAATCTGTGAGTTACATAATATTACATAACCTTGTAATAGTTTATACTTGCCTTGCACTTATAAGGCTTACCATGCTAATGAGAACAAAAGATAGCCAGGACTGAGATAGGACTTAAGGTAGATACTAGTAGTTCAAGGTTGATTAACACTGGGAAATCTATAGTTGGAGTAGATCCAGAGCAGTACAATTAAGCAGAAGAAGAGTTGTGGGATGGTGTGCACAGAGGTGGGTTCAGTATTACATAATACTCAGGCTGCTTAGGTCAGTTTGTTACGTAACTAGTAGTAAACTCCCAACTCTCTAAAAGTCAACAGTTTCAAACCGCTATGGCAACACACACCAGCCTACAGATGAATTGTGGTGCTCTCTCTTCCAGAATTGGAAATCCCCTATTGGGTAGAATGGAATAAAAACAAAACAAAACTACTTCTGGTAATCAGTTATTTTCTTAACAATTTAAGCTCACATTTTTGTATTCCTTTTAGCCATAAATATTGGAACTTGATTCTTTTTAATTTGTTCTATTACCATTTAACATCTACCATATAGCCTCCTAGTACCCACTTCATTCCTCTCACCTGAGAAGATGGTGTATCCATCCTTCTTGTGCCAGCTGCCTCATGGCAGCATCCACCCAGGGGTAGCCAGTCTTGCCTTCTTTCCAGTGGCTCAATAATGCATCATCTTTATCCCATGGTAGCTGAAGACAAAGACCATTCTTGTCACACTGGTCGAAGTGGGGGACCTACAAGAGCAAAATAAATATAGTCAGGTGAGATGACTACTTTCTCCCACAGAACAATACGGAGGGGAGGAATCACTCTGCTGACACTAATACTTCAGATACAATTGTGAACCTAATCCAGAGTGCCTGATGGATTTACACAAATCCCTAGGAGGCGGAGTCCTTAGCTGAGTAGGTTAGGAAAGCCAAGTGAGTGCTGATGACCTGAGGCATGTGGGTGCCCACAAGCACACACATGAGTCCCATGTCTCTGATGTGTTCAAGACCGCAGAGAATTTACCATTAAAGGGCCACATGTATTGGGCGGCGATTTGTCTGATTGGAGTAAGTTATTCATGGGACAATTAACAAGAAAAAAATCATAGTGCGGAGCATACAAAAAGAACGCTTGATGTGACAGTTCAGCGTATGTGGAAGAGTTCCTCACTAACACTATAAACACATCTTCATCACATCCTGTTTTCACATGCAACATCACCTCCAACCAGCTGCACTTTGTACATGGCGCATGTTATCTAAAGGAAGCTAAGCTGCCAACAACTATTAACACTTAGAGTAAACCTAGTCAATTGGACTTGAACCAAATAATTGGACTTCTTGTGATCTGGTAGTAGAGAATCAGACAAAACAAGAGTTTTTTTTAAGGGTCTCTGCTGAATAATAAAAAAAATAAACGCAATGGGTAATGCATATCCATGGCAACATGGAACTAGCTAAACAAAAATGCTACGGGATAGTATGCCAGTTACTTCGAATCTCTTCACAGAATACAACCAAATGTGAAACATGAAACTACACTGGTCACACAATCACCACACAACTCAATCAGTGTTCATTTCTTTCTAGGTTAAGGTAGTACCACACATTCAATTGCCAAACCTTCACCCACGTTCTTACCTCCAATGACATAAGGAAGTAAAACTCTCTCTGCAACAGTTTAGTAGTGACGTCCCTTGAGAGGTTCTCATAGTTTGGATCAATGGCTGCTATTTCCCTCATGGCCCAGAAGAAGTACCTCACAGACATGCAGCCAAACCTAATGTAGGGACTTAATGCAGAATTGTCACACAGATCCTCCACCTGCAAACATACAAGCAAATACCACCAATCACTACTAGCATGTGCATCAGATGACCTCCACTACTTCCACTTTCATTCCTTTACTATACAATTAATTGTGCAATACAAAAAAAAATTAGGTAAAGATTTGAAAGTTCAATGATTCGAAAGTTCAATGATTTGAAAGCTCAATGATTAGAATAGTCCAATAATGTACTGAAAAACTGGTCAACACTACTGGATATTTTTTAATAACTTCTAAGTAATCTACTCACTGAGAAATGTTTTGGGTCTTTCCTCTTCTTGATGTATACAGAGAGTTGGCTGAGGGCTTCAGATTCTCCTCCAACCCAGAGCTTGTTGCCATAGAGCTGCTCTGACTCAGGGTAGCCAAAGTCTTGAAGTGTGGGGATCCTACAGCAAGGAAAACAAATTATTGAAAAAATACACCATGTAAAATATAATTGAGCTAATGTATACAAGTAAGCCTGCATGTATATGCAAAAGGTTATATTTCTCCAGCTCCTCACCGGTAACAATCTGTGTCCTGTTGATTCACAGAGTGAGGGGATTCTCTCTCCATTTGAGGGAGACTCTGAGGTGGCTCAGGCTTTACGCAAGGACTGACCGGAGAACCAATGGTAGGTAAAAGTGACCGAAACTGCTTTAAGGAAGTAAGAGGGCCATCAAGTTTGGAGAAAACATCTTTGGAATTGTACAGAGTGTGGGATTCAAACTTTGATGTCTGCAAGAAGATATAAATAAGATAATAAGAGATAATGCATTATTTGGTAAACAGGAAAAAAACAAAAACAAACTTACTTAAGATTGTCACGAACTTCCTCACCTGAATGTTTAGAGACTTCATGAGGGTGTCCACAGCATCTTCAATCACGTAGCTGTGCAAATCACGATCCAGCAAGTAAAAGAACTTCTTGACATTCCATTTCTCACACATCTTCTCGAGAGAGAGCAGGGAGTGACCTTGAATAACGTACAGCCGCTTGCCATAACCTGCCAGTTGTTTGTTCAAGTCATGCAAGCTCTCAAGCATGAACCTCAACCTGAATCACAACACAAAGAAGCAAGATTCTATGGTAACACACATACAAGCATGAATTAATTGAGAGGGGTCACATCATACTGATTACTACGATGCACTGAGACATTTGGCATCAGAACAGTAAGTGGTCCACAACATTTGATTAGTCTAATAACTCTAGACTGTTACAAAGTACTGTATATATATATACCCATCATTTGAGAATCACTCTCACAGGCAAGATATAACACATACTTACAATATGTCAACTTGAGGGAAGTTCTCTATAGAACTTCTGAACCTACCTATGTCCATTATTATATACTACGACACCTATACAATAAACGCCAAGACCACCTGTTAGTCATTGCACACTCTCACCTGTTAAATCCAAGTCTCTTTCTGGTTTCGAACCAAGGATCCATAAGGAACACTGCCCTAAACCTAAGTGATGGATCACTCATGGCTGTATTGAACGCCTGGTTGTCATGAAGCCTTAACGAACTCATTCTGATCCACATCAATGCTGTAGGGGGCTCAAAGATAGGGGAAGCAGAACCTGATCTATCACGACCACTGCAAGTGTAGCTGGAACGATCATTGAAATCATCTCCTTCAGACTCTAAATATGTAAAGGAATATTCTCTGAAACACTAAAGTTTGTATTTTCTTAACTATGCACTCAGTGATACACATGATGATAGTTTTAGTTACAATCTCGCAACCACCACCTTCCCATGTTTTGCCATGACAGTAACAGCCAAACAGATTGAAAGCCATGTGTTAACCAGGAATAGCTATATACCTGAAGATGCGTTAGCTGGTGAAGAGCTCACGCCATGAGAAATCCCTAACGGTGGATCCGCCATTGAGTATATAGAAGAATAGAAACGAACGGCCCGCACACAAATGTTTACCTTCTACCAAAATCCTCGATCCTGTGGTGGGAGGCGGTATAAATACGCGCACTCGTCCATTAATTCCCTTTTTCGCACAGAGGTTGGCCGTGCGCAAACGCACGCGGTCACACACACTAACTTCGGAACTGTGCTGCTGGGCAGGTGTATGACGTCACGGGCACTCCCGCCTACTTCTCCAAGACTCTCAGTCACGAGTTTCAGAATTACTATCACGCCCGTGCATGTTCGGCCGCGCAATGAAATTGGCATACTAGTACTACGCGTGAAAGTCACAGCCGCATTATCAAAATCTGGAATTATTAATTTTTGCCTTAGGTAGCTATGATAGTCTATAGGCTTCTAGAATCATTGCTGATGGTAGCAACCATATTTTGACGCGATTGACGCACGGCAATTTTTACATTGACGCGCGGCGCGGAATTTTTAGCTTATGTTTCCAGACTAAAAAAATTGGGTGCTTTGCTCTGCCTTTGTCTCTGAATTTTTATAAATTTCAAAGTTAAATTACTGTAATTATTTAGGATGGATATTAACAAAAATTCAACATATTTATCAGCAAGCTCTAAGATTTCATTCAATTTCAGGTGGCTTCCTTTAAAAAAACACCCATCCCTCATAGACATGATGCTTTGACAACCACGTTTAGGACATCTCCAACAAAAGGAATCTTTCCTTTAACAAAATGGCAAGAAGAATCATATTTACCACAGTACACACTTATCCTTAGCTAGCGATATCATCATTCATCCTCCCCCCCCCCCCATTTCTAATCAGCAAAACACATTTTAAAGGACTTCATCCTATAACTGCAGACAATGTTGGATTTATAGCTCAAGACCAGAAGCACATTAGGAAAAGGGTCTTCAATTTTGTGAGTGTAATACAGTATTTGCACTAGAAACCACACACATTCTACCTTGATGTACCCACTCAGTATAAAATTGTTATCTAAAAATTCTGTCTACATATATAGCTACATACATAAGTTTTCATAGCTACTAACTCCAGGGATAAAATGAAGAAAAGAATGAACAAAGTCAACTTCCAAGTAATTCGAGATACATTATGATAACAACAGTTAGCTGGTGAGCCTTTTGCGAATCAGCTCTTCCAGTTTGATGGTATCAGCTGCAAACTTTCTGATTCCCTCGGATAGCTTCTCCACAGCCATCTGGTCTTCATTGTGTTGGAAACGGAACTCTGCCTCGTCCAAAGTCACCTGCTTCAAATCCATGGCTTTGGCTAACATGACACACAAAAAACATCATCAACAACAACAAAAAGATTAAAAAATATAACAACAAACATCACAATAATAATGCACAAAATCACTTGTATGTATTCTGTAACTAACTACTCAGTATTTTAGCCATTACCTTTTTCTTCATCAAGTTTAAGAGCCACTGCTTCCTTTGAATTGTTCATCACATCTAGCAACTTGGGACTATTCATAAAACAACAACAACAAACACTATAAATAACACCAACTGCATACTTTGATCTAAGCTGTTACAAAACAGTTACCGAGACAACCACCAGACAGAGCCAGCCTGACTGCTAGTGCATGGGTACGATTAGAAGTATTACAGCTGCCATAGCTAATGATAGAAATATATCAGAGACAGAACTGTCTGTGTTCCTGTCAGGGCAAGTTGGGTGATTGCGCATGTCTTTAAACTTGAGAGAAATGACAACTATCCGTTGAGGAGAGTGACAAACTAAACTTGGGTTGTTATTGGTGTCGCAAAACTCGCAAATGCTTCCAATTTTCTAAAAACTCTGATCGAAATTCACAAATTATTAGCTCTAAAATGGCTAATCTTTTTTAATGAAATTTATCAGAAGAATATTCCGCCTGTCGTTGGCAACCATTATCTATTGTCGCCAGTTAGTTACATTGTCCCCCCCCCCCACTATTGTCATGAAGTTCAGCTTAGGCACAGGAACTATTGAATACTTGGAAAATGCTATAACTTAGGTAAATATTTTTAGACTATCATGTTATAATTGCTTCCTTTGATGTGCTTTTGGATGTGGTCCGGGGGTGTGGCTTAGTGTCACCGAACTACAATTTGAAAAGCTGGCAACTCTGGATTAACTAAAAGAAACACGAGGAGAGGCCTACTTACGAGATGGTGAGGTTGTCGCATCCAGCCAGTCCAAGGATCTGTCCTGTGTTGCGGAAGGAAGCTCCCATGACAATAGTTTTATAACCATACTTCTTGTAGTAGTTGAAGATATTGGCCACTGACTTGACACCTATGAATCCACACAGGTAAGAATGTAGTAAGACTCAAAATATCAGGTGGCTAATTTAACATTACACTGCTATGGAGAAAATTGGAAGAGTGCTTTCAAAGTGAATGAGATGCACGTCAAAGTTTCTAATGCAATTTTACCTTCAATGTTTAGTCATTCTTGCAGATTAACACAATATGTACAGCATAACTTCATTTCTATTAATATTTACTCCTTGTCCCTACTCATAAATAAAACATTTCCACACCCACTTAGTTCTAAAATAGTTACCTGGATCTTCATCAGGAGTGTAGGTCTTCTGGTCAGTGTTCTTTACATACCAGTCAAAGATGCGACCAACGAAGGGAGAGATGAGTGTCACACCGGCTTCAGCACACGCCACAGCCTGCATGCACACACACACCACATGTACACAAATCAAACCATTACTTAATCTACACATGCCTACAGCACACACAGCTAATACACCCTTATCAAAACTATTCCTTTACCTACTTATTCCACATAGCTTTTAGAGATAATTCCTGTTCATACAAGAACTCACCTGAGCAAAGGAGAAGAGCAGTGTCAAGTTGCAGTGAATGCCATACTTTTCTTCCAGCTCTCTATTAGAACACAGACATAATAAGTAATATTGCTATCAACCGATTCCTCTTGCCCTCAACTGAAATGGTACTTATAATATGGAGTATTTAGTTAGAACGCACTTAGCTGCCTGAATTCCTTCCCAGGTGGATCCCAGCTTAATAAGAACTCTCTCTTTGCTGATGCTTGCTTGCTCATACAGCTCAATAAATCGACGAGCTTTGGCAATGGACTTCTCCTTGTCATAAGAGAGCCTACATGATAAGACAAATATAAGGGTTTGTTCACCAAAATACATGTCAGTATTCATGCTTGGGCTACAAATTATGTACTATAAAAAAAAATAAAAAAAATATATATATAATTGGCGAGCGAGCGAGACACTTACAGGGGTAACACAATTGAAAATCGGGGATGTTTGTTTATTTATATATATGTTTGGACGTATGTATGTCATTTCGTACTTTGACCCTCCGTATTTTTGTGTTCGCTCCGCGTTCGACCCCGTCCCAAACTTCACTAAACAGAATCCTCTGGTTTAGCGACCATTACCCGTATCACCTTAGAAATGGAATTGTTTACCGCTTTGAATTCTATTGCGGGTGCAGTTAAAACGCAAGAACTTATGGGAGCTCCATTTCTATTTCGAGTTAGTCGCTATTTGTCACAGTTATAAGCCCTACTCAACAGCATTAACTTGTAAATTCATTGTCCACTAGACGAACCACAAAGGTAAGTCTTGCATAGGTATGTTCAGTTGTGTGAAAGTATTGTGCGTTACAATTACTATTAAGAATGTCACAAAGAAAACTTTAAATAACGTGACTTGATTTTGTTGCTTCTTTTTTCAATTCAAACAGTTGCGGGGAGCGGTTACTATGGCATTGAATCCCCTTTACCGCATACGTAATTAAAAAACTCGACTTTATTTTAGTAGCTTGAGTGTTAGTTGTTAAATCAATCATTTAACAATAGTGTAGTTTAAGGCTCGCTCGCCATTTGTGCTCAGCACACCACTAGTAATAATAATAATAATAAAAAAATAAAAAAAAATAAAAAAAAATCCTTTGATTTTATTATGGGTTACAACATTTTTCCCCACTAAACACGAGAATAAGCAGAGTGAAGGGTCCATTTCAAACAAACGGTAAAGGGTCTTCTATTTCAAAAATTCTATTCAATAGCATGAGACTAGGATGTCACTATTCAGGACCCAAGTAAAAAAAATCACAGATTCCTTTCTAGTAATTCTAAATCAAGCAGAGCAAATCAAGTATTTTAATTTCAGGCATAATTGAGGGGCGGCACAATGTCACAGCAACCCCTGACCATTGCTAAGCAACTATCTACATGAACATGAACCTTACCTAGCATCCACTTCAGTAGAGACTCTCCCAGGAACTACTTTCAGGATCTCCACTCCAAAATTCACATAAAGCTTGTCAATGGCAGCAGTCACTTGAGCATCAATGTCACTGCCAAACAATGGAACAGTGTAAGTCCAGCACAACAAGATTAAATGTATTGTTTGATGGCAAAACACTCACAGCTTATGACCACAACTACCTACGTATGTTACTAGACTTTGTACTCAACAAATTAATTAATATATATTATATTTGTACCATGGTCTGTTCAAACAGTCTAATCAGATTGCTTAATTCGCGGTAAACATAATATGTGACTTGCTTTGGGAAAATTGGCCTAAATGAAGCATCTAATATTTTCTATTTTTCTTCTACCAGTAGGTTGCCGGGGCCTTGGGATGGCATCCTCCAAATTTGGAAGCTGTAGCACAAGCCGTATTCGCTCTACAACACTTCAGTATTTTTATTCAATTTATTATTGCCGATTTTGAGAAAAAACAACAACAAAAACAAAAAACAAAAACACGCTGTGTAAATTGAGTTACTACTGTATACTATTACTGCATGTCTCCAGGAAACTATGAACTAAACCTGTTGCAGGAGGCAGATTGAAAGAAGTCAAATAGAAACTATGCTCGAGTTACGTATATATGGTAAGAATTGAGTAGGCAGATTATATAGACAAGTGAATTTAAAATACAAGGGCTTGTAAACAAGTGCCCCTGTGAAAAGGAAGTGGGTCACTTGAGAAATAAGGGTTGAAGAAAAAAATGTCAGACTTCCTCTCTTTGGAAAGGTATTATTACTGCCTACATTTGAACTATAAACAATCACTTCCTCTAGAATAACTGAGGAAGCTCATTAACTTGCATGATGCTACAAAATTAAAATTGTTTAACATTTTAAAATTTATGCTTTAAGCACTACATAGACTGGTACACTGACTACACTGAATTAAAAACAATTACATTCCAAGAGTTAATTTACTGAATTAGTAATCTGCTGTAGTAGAAAATTTCATGGAAAAATATTTGCTTCTATAGTTCATTTTGTGTTGTGTATGTCATAAATGTACGTTGAGAAACTATTTTATCGTAAATTTAGATGAAACTCCAGTGTGCAGTTTTGACAAATTTATCCCCTGATCTCATGTCCCATTTACCTGGACGTTTTCTTTGCAAACTCAATGGCATCTTTGAAGAGGCTATCATACTCTGGTTGCTGAGCTGCAGCGTAGAGCAAAGAAGGATTGGTGGTTGCATCTGTGGGCTTGTACTGCTGGATCACTAACAAAGCAAATCAATTATTACGATGATAAAATTCATTTGGACAATTTACTCGGCTTGGTATGCATTATATATATATATAATATATGGATACGTGTTATATGAACCAATGATATATTTGAAACCTGCCTCACTCACATTTAAAATCTCCAGTGTCTGCTACTACAGTGGTGTATTTCTTCAGTTGCTCAAGGGTGGATGGGCCAGCCATTCTTCTGTTTCTAAGATAAATAAGCGACGATCAATACCTTATCAATGCTAGCAGCACTAACGCAACCCGCGATCTCCAGTAGAGGTGCAAAACTCACCTTAGAGTCGTGAAGTTCTTTGGACAGAAGTGTGAAATAAGAGAGGGTGAGACCTGGTCCAGACAAGGAGGAAATTCTTTTATTTTGGTGCTAGGGCTCACTTCCGCCTACGAAACGTGTAATGGGCGGAGCATTTTGATCTCGCACGTGATCATTGTACCGTATTCCCACCCACGTAATTGCCTACAGCTGTTTCGCGGTAAAAGTTGCCATGGATGATTATTTTTTATTGTGGCTTTATTAGGAGTCCTTTGCCACTCATATCGTTCGTATTCCACTTGTTGTACCATGTCGTATTATCAGTCGCAGCAGGCTCAGCGACAGCCAACTTCATATTTTTCATCGGCTTCCTCATCACCCACGGCACAGTTCAGAAGGAGCCCAAGTGTGCTGCAGCAAATTAGAGGGCAAAGTTACAGCATTACCAAAAAGCAGAAAGGCATGTCTTTTTTTCATAAAATATTCTTTCACAATTCTTCATTTTGCAATTTAGAATCAGAAGCCCAAGTTCAATCTAGTGAACGGATGACATCGCTCCATTCTCGTTTACAACAGGAGGCTGAAAAAATTAGGAAGTGGAAGAATGCAATTGAGTTGGACACAAAACACAAGGTAATTTAATATCTTGGATTAATAGATACTGTTGTGATGCTGTTTATATTTGTCTTAGGAAAAATGTTTGGAGGAGGCCAACTGTACTATAGAAAAGCAGCAAAAGATAACAACTGAGCTCCAGTTGAAGAATGAAGCATTGCAAGTTCAAATGGAAGAAGAAATTGCCAATCAGAAGGAAATTAAAACCAAGTAAAATACATAATGTATATTGTAAAAGGATTATTAATATAAAATATAATTGGCGAGCGAGCGTAGCGAGCGAGACACTTACAGGGGTAAAAATGAAAAAATCGGGGATGTTTGTTTATTTATTTATATATATGGACGTACGTATGTCATTTTGTACTTTGACCCTCCGTATTTTTGTGTTCGCTCCGTTTTGACCCCGTCCCAAACTTCACTAAAACAGAACCTCCCGGTTTTAGCGACCATTACACCCCCCGTATCACCCCCTTAAAATTGGAATTGTCGCTGAATTGTTTTGTGGGTCATTTAAAACTCAAAATCTTATGGGAGCTCCATTTCCATTCGAGTTAGTGGCGGTGGTAAGTTAATGCGCTATTTGTCACAGTTATAAGCCCTACTCAACAGTATTTACTTAAAAATGCATTGTCCACTAGACGAACCACGAAGGTAAGTCTTGCGTAGGTATGTTCAGTTGTGTGAAAGTATTGTGCGTTACAACTACTATTAAGAATATCACAAAGAAAATAACGTGATTTGATTTTGTTGATTCTTTTTCAATTCAAACTGTTGCGGGAGCGGTTACTATGACATTGAAACCCCTTTACCTCATACGTAATTTAAAAACTCGACTTTATTTTAATAGCTTGAGTGTTAGTTGTTAAAATCAAATTTAACAATAGTGTAGTTTAAGGCTCGCTCACCATTTGTGCTCAAGCACACCACTAGTATTAGTTTTAAAACTGCTACATACAGCAAGTAGGTATATTTTCTGTGTTTTTAACCTAGAGCTACAAAATGTAACACTGAAGGTTAACAACATATATATATATATATATATATATATATATAATTGGCGAGCGAGCGAAGAGAGTGAGACACTATCAGGGGTAACACAATTGAAAATCGGGGATATTTGTTTGTTTGAAAATATGTGTGGACGTACGTATGTCATTTTGTATTTTGACCCTCGCGTTTATGTTTTAATTTTGTGGTCTACCCCTTCCCAAGCCACTATACGGAATCTTTCGGTTTAGCATCCCTTATCATTCAAGGAAATTTAATTGTTTACCACTTTGTATAGGTTGTTTTTACATGCCACAAGACACACTTAGGTCTTAACTATTAGACTCAGCACTATATGCAGCAATTCTTTAGAATTTCTTGTCGCAAAATGTTATGGCGAAAGGTTATTGGTATTAAGACCCTTTACCATGTGTAATTTAAAAAACTCGGCCGTTTATAGTAGCTGTGAGTGCTTGTTGTCAAGAGATACTGGTAACTCAGATATTCAGAATGCGATATTAGAGACTACAGAAAATACCAGTACTTGGGAAATTGAGGTAAGAAAGCAGTTCAGTATTTTTAAAGTATGGTCACAGGCTACATATGTATACTTTTAGAAATGGACTGATAAATTCTTTTGAAGTATTTAGAAGATTACTGACAATTAACTGTTGATTTAGGTATGAACTTACTCAAAACGAAGATATAGGACCTTTCATTGTGCTACTTAATTGAATTTCGGGCTTATTGTTGATAAAACGCAAAACTTTCAGCTCCGCATAGGTAACCTGCTTTTGTGGGTAATGCCCCCTCTTGCAGCCCACGGTGTAGTTTGCTTTACGCTCAGGGAAGTTAATGGAATTGAAAGAAGTGAAGTTTCTGCATTGAAAATGTACGTATACCGGTGAGTGTTTCTGTCTAGTTTAGCTTCTTCTCTTATGAAGACAGTTTATCCATGTATCATTTTCATTGCTCGAGCTATATTGATGCCTGATTAAAATAGCTAATAGATTACTCATTCTTTTAGATTATATTGTAATGGCTAGGTAGTGTTTAGTAGCGCTGAGGGTTCACACCTTTGGTGCTTCATTTGAACAGTGATTTTCTCCGTACATTTTTGAATGGGAAATTTACATGCCGTGATATTTATATATACTGTATATAATCTTTCTAGTTCAGCATTTCTAACCCAAATACAATATTTTGTTTCATTACCTTACCAGATATCTGGAAAATTGTGAGTGACCTATCCAGATATCTGGTAAGGTAATACTCTAATGTGAATTGGCCCATTCATATTTTATAAGAAAATTTAGTTTTTCCATTATAAGTATAGTGTTTGGAAGAACTTTTGGGTCCCAAGAACATTTTTTAGAAAATTGGTAATGACGAAGCAAAAAGCCTCAATATTTATGCATGCAATATCTATCTTAAAAAAAAAAATGAGTTGAATTATTCTTGAAACTTTTTGGAGGCTCAGTATTAAACCCTAAGCAATTTTTTTTTGCTAAAAAAAAATAAATAAAAAAGCATCAAAATTTTTTCATTTCCTACCATCAGAAGGCATGAACTCTCTTATAAAGACTTAACACCCATAATATAGGCAGAAATTCAAACCCGAATATTGAGCAGACCATTTTGCTCGTGGAAAGGGGCGAGCAGCTCTAAATGGATATCTAGCATAACACACTCTTTGGAGTAGCTACACCACACCACTTGACGAAGCATTTGTTTAAAATCTCACTCTTTCAAGTTGAACAATCATTGTGTTCCTTACTTTTAGAATCTGCATTCACTGTCAAGTTAATTTTATAAAAGCATTGCAAGTTTGAGTGAAAGAAGAAAATTGTGCATCTGAAGTAGTAAAAGTTTTTAGCTCTATAATATATTTGCTTGTCACTATTATATACTCCTCGGTATGTATGCAATTTGTTTTAGGATATACTGCGGCATTTACAAGTATTTGGCACCATCTTTACATGATACCATCTTTCAGGTGTTGTTTACTTAATACATTCACTCCATGTCTTGTACCAATGTTATAGGATAAGTACTACTCGTGAAATGTGCACGGCTCTGAAGAACCACTGCGTTAAAATAGATGCTGCTCTAGCCCAAGGACAGGAGGACAAAGAGAAGCTTTTTAGACTGAATCAAGAGAGAATGGTAGAGTATCAGGTCAGTAGGTGCAGCTTTAGAATGTGTGTTACTATCATCAATATACATGTGGTGGCTAGAATTTGCTGGAGAAATATGAGAAATTAGAAGAAGATCAAGTACAATGGCACCAGACCCACCAGAATGCCTGTGAGTGAAGTTGAGTGAAGAAATAGAAAACAAACATGGAAGGGGCAAATCTATTTAGTTATTTGAATTTGTGTGGATGCAGTATCAGCAGAAAAGAAAGAAAAAGAAGAACTTATTGAAAGGTGTGCCGAGTTATCTGAGAAGATGGAGGTTTCTCTGTGTAAGGTATACCTCATGTGATGTAGGGTGTACAGTAGTTCTCTTAATAACACAGCTACATTGAATTATTTCATTGTGTTACAATAGTAGCTAGTTTTTTTTTCCTTATCCTCTTTCTGTATTACTGTAGCTAGTGGAACAAGTGAAATGGTAGCTAAGCATTTGCAAATATTTGAAATATTTGGTTGTGCAGAATAAAAATTTAGAAGATCAAGTGGCAGATGGGAATCTATCTATAACAGCACTCAAAAAGACACTTATATTTTCAGAAGATGAGCTAAAGCGTCTCCGTCAAGATCAAGGTATAACACGTACTTTTATCATTCAGAAGTGATTGAAGTTTGGGGGGGGGGGGG
>WLWD01000977.1_pt1 | contig 47599 bp, 22 predicted proteins | sample 6712731 | NCBI WGS metagenome assembly WLWD01 (sample SAMN12718690, study PRJNA576275) | sponge metagenome | isolation source: marine sponge | host: Mycale hentscheli | place: New Zealand: South Island, Marlborough, Capsize Point | collected 2014-11-01 | reverse complement strand
TAGATTAACCCACTGCCAGTGATTATGTACCCCAGTGGAAAGGCTAGACGAATCTATGATATTAAATCGCCATTTTGGCATTAGTTTGATAATAGTTGTAGCTTATGCCAGATTTTTTGTCTGTCTTTGTGCAACTTATGAGTGGATTGTCTGATCTATCATAAAAAAGGAGTCCAGTGATGTGACACTGTATTGCATCATGAGGATTAAAAACAAAAACAAAAAAGCAATGCTTCAGTGAATATTGTTATTTCCCCTAACATAGCGATTGCCTCAGAGTCCATCACACACTGCTAGCTCTTTTGATAATTTTTTTGTTTGGATACCATGGGATTTATTAGCTAGCTAGGCTTGAAGCATGCATAATGCAATGTCAGCCAGCTGGAAATCCTATGAAGTGTATACATGCTTAGATACCTAATAGTGGCATTGACACAAAGCAATATGCAAGCATATCAGTTTTACATGTAATAGCTAATTTTAAGTTTTTTTCCTGCAATGCATAACAGCAGAATAAGTTATTTGAGGGAATGGTAATAATTTGCCATCTTCAAAACACTTTATTAAATGCTGGCTCAGATATACTACAGAACCCATTGTTCTGGCAAAGAATTGTTGGCTGCAATCCAGAAATGGTTGGAAATTGTTTCTTTAGCAGCTTGAGAGCAGCATACATGTGCTTATCAGTCAGCATACAATTCATTGAAATTCTGTCACTTGCACTAAGATCCGAGCTTTGGACCCAATGTACCTACATATCACAAATCAAAAATAACTAAAGCAGTTCATTGTACTAGTTGCTAAAAATAATTTAGTGATATCTCCGCAATAAGTCTGTCTGTTTCAACACTCAACTTGAAGCCACTATACACCATTGCATGACAAGTAATCATGTAAGATAAGTGCTCAAGGGTTTGTTTTTTTAACAACAAACTCCTAAGTTATTATGAACTATTCAAAATAATATTGAGATTTATACAACATGGATGTCAAGACAGTGTCTTCATACATAACACCAAAAATTAGGTTATTCAAGCATCAGCAAGTACAGTAAAACATCTATTATCCAGATTCCCTAGGCACGGGCAACTCTATTATCCAGGCAGGTATATCCATGAAAATTTTAATTAAATGTGTGGGTGAATACCAATTGCTGCAATTGATTTATTAAAAATGTATTGTTTTCTAAGATATTTGGCAATTCTGACATATGGGCACCATCTAGTCCCCACACTGCCCAGATAAGAGACATTTTACTGTATCAACATTCTCAACAAAATAAACAAAATGGAGGGTAAGAGAAAAGAAAGAATATTATAACCTTGTTATTATCTTCAGTCCTTGAATCCGATCCTAAACTCTTTACTACTACAGGAGTATCCTCTACTTCTTGAAAAATCAAGTGCTTCCCTGTGTTAAACTTAGTACGTAATTCGTAAACCCACTCACAAACATCATCAAGTTGAGCACCAGTGAGCAGGACATAATTTTTGTCAAACATAAACTGAGTGAGCACTGAAACTTTGCTACGAGAGAGCCATAGCTGCAACAATTCAATCACTGGAATTAGACTTGCATCAAATTTAGCTAATTTACTTCGTTTGAACATATTAAATTCTTTGTGAAGGTCATCTGATACAATTACAAATTCATCAGTAGTTTTTAGAGAAGATAAATTGTAGAAGCACTGAAAATCCAGCCATAATGCAACATCTGGATTAATGCTCAGGCCATACTCTCCAGGACCAACTGTTTCAAGAAGCTTTAACAGTTAAAAACAGTATGATGATTACACCAGGCAATAATAGCTTATACACGCTACAGAACATACCTTAGTTTAATCATCTTCCCTGCTATCCCAAGCATTAAACAAACACCCAGTCCGCCAAAATCGCAAGAGCGAATCATCAAACAGTTGTTTTTCCAACAGTATTGGTGTAATTGAAGGTTTGGTGTCACTGCTGTTTATAACAGTCACTGGGCTGCTGCTGGGTTCAGGTATTGTGCAATTGAGAGCAAACTCTGCACTTTCGTTGCAGCTGAGCGTAGAATTTGGTTTGCAACTGTTGCCGAGTACATGGTTCAGGTTACTGCTGCTGCTGCTGCCAAAAACATACTTTAAGCTGCTCGTGCTGATCGTACATTGAGCTACTACTTCTACTGGCAGGCATTGAAGAATTTGCACTGCTAGATATGATTCTTTTGACTTCTATCAATATTAGCTTTGACAACAGGAAATATAGAATCTTTCAACTTATTACAACTAATTCGTTCCTCAACATCTTCTAACGTAACCCTATTAGTAACCACTGTAGATGCTTTTTCTGCTTCAAATGGAAACTTAGCCTCTCGACCATGCATAAGGAAAAAAAGGAGTGAATTTTGTTGATTCCTGAATGGAAGTCCTACTTCCAAATAAAACAGGGTCAAGATAATTGTCCCAATCATTCTCTTTCTCTCCAACCATCTTCACAATGCGGGAGTAAGTATACATGCAATGGATAGAATTTATTGGGTTGTCATTCACAATCTTGGCATTTCATTCCTTTGCTACACAATTGTCTCTAATATGCTAACCCGCAGAATTAAAAAAAAAAATCCACTCGTAGTAATGCACATGCTCAGCGTACCATGAGACCATGAAAATTGGGAGCAATATAGCTAATGAGTAAATACGGGAAATATTTACTATTTGGTATGGCCTATAATAATACATATGCAAGCATGCTACTGGTAATTACTCAAAAATTACCTTTTAATGGTTTGATTTGTCCTTTCATCAAGACCATTAGACTGAGGATGATACGCAGCAGTAATTCTTTGCTTCACTTTAAACTTAGAGTGAAGAGCTTCAGTTAGCTGTACATGCAAAATGTAAACATGACATGTTTGCAAGCTTACACATTATTAAAATAATAAAGTGCGTCTTACTCAAAGAGTGATTTTTTTTTGTATAGAAAAAACTACAGTTGCTATCTAAACACTGGGTTCATACATACCATTATAACTACTCTGTCACTACTGCTTTCAAGCTTTACGGACTAAATTGAACCCTCAGAAGGTATGGAATTGTGCAACTTCAAGACACTCGGTTTAAAATTAAAGAATTTCTGGCTTAAATCGTTTTTACACTTTTTTTTTGTCAGTAAAAAGGTATATTTTAGCAAGACCAATGCATATTAATAACTCAAAATTCATACAATAAAACTTTATCTACTGTATTTTCACTCTACCAAGGCCAAAGACACCCAGTTTAAATTTACTCTTTTTTCTGGCTTAAAAATATAAAAAAAATTTTCAAGCCAAACATTGCAACTTCCATCAGTCACAACCCACAGAATGGTTTTGGAAAAAATGTTCATTATACATTAGTGTACACATTAGGTAAATGTATGCCAAATTTGAGGTTTTAATCTTCAATACAACATCTCAATCAATTAAGGAAACAAGTAGGTAAGTATAAAATTTACAAACAAATACACTAACCTTATTAATGAATTCTCTCCTTGGTCAGAAATAATTTCACACGGTGCACCATGTCGACAATATGCAGAGTGAATAGCTTGAGCCACACTCAATGCTGTCTTATCCTTGAGAGGAAAAGCCTCAACCTTACTGAAGTAGCACGTCATTGTCAGAATAAACTGATTTCCACGAAAAGTCACCTTCAATGGACCTATCAAATTCATTCCTACCAGGTGAATTGGTACTTAGGGGGTACCAAATCCCTGGTGATATGGTACCCTGCCATATCACCGGGAGTACCAAATCACCGTGACAACGTTTCTATCATCTATTGCACCCGCTTTTAGAAATAGCGGCACTGACAACACTTTACCTACCATAAGATGACGATGCGTTACCAAACTGTACAAAGCTCATGAATTATTCATGAATGCACACATCGTCGGTCGCCGTCGTCGGCATGACTGACACGGCAAGTGTATTATTATATATGTATATCTACATAGAACTTATAATAATAGCAAATTTTCTCGTTTTTACAACCAATAATATTATTAATTAAAACTTAACAAGCTTATTACATGAGTCAGAATGTGATATGGCTAAATATTTCAAGAGCAGGCTAATTTATTTTCACGAGCCAGAGGCGAGTGAAATAAAGCCTGAGCCATAATAAAATAGCAGGATCTCATTTGGCAGGGACAGTTTAACCTCTATCTTCTTCTACACAAACTCTATGGGACACAACAAATTCTACCTCAAAAATTACTTGTACCTAGCCTATTGCACTACCTATACTCGATAGGAATTTAGATGTGAAAACCGAAGCAGAATGACATCATGACATGTAGGGGAATGTCAATAACAACGTTTAAGATAAAGTCATTTATATGTTTGTTTTTCTTTCACTAGCTATGTTGGAATTAACTTAAATCTACATACTTTAGAGCGGAGTATTTCAAGCACTTTATGTGTGTGTGTGTGTGCATGTGTACATGTGAAAGAAGAGTAACCATATGAGTGGTTTTATCTTAAAATTGTTGACAAGTCCACATGTTGTGGTTTCATTCTGTTTCAGTTTACAAGTGATGCATGCATGTGTTTATACAGTATGTGTGTTGTGCATATTTTTGGGATTTGTGTGTGTGTAGCTACTTTGGGAATGGAGAGAATATTCTGTTGAGTAGTACACGCACACATGCACACGTCACGTATAGACATAATAATTATACATAGCACTGTTGACTGGCTTTTCCAAGTAAGTTGTTGACATACAGTTCCTATATAGACTTAGCTAACTTTGCTTAGTCAAATGAAGCCAGGTAGCTAGTTGTATAATAGTTTTATTAAAAACTATTATCCATGTGTCTATTTATATATAGGTAGTCATTAATATATTTATATATTATTATATTAGAAGAAGAACACTGTGCCACTATACCTAGCTAGTTACCTATTGTTCCTACTGTTCGGGACTGGAAGATGTCTCTGAACAAGAGGAGAACTAATGAACTTGCTAACTAACTTTACCATAATTTACCATATGTTCATAATGATTATAACAATATTCATAGTCAAACCATTCTAACCTGTATCATCTCATTCACATATATTGTGTTGTAAATGCATAGAAATATATAGTAAAATTCCCAGTTAAGTAAACTAATTTGGGTTAAGACTCTGCTACTGCCTATACCTGTATCCCTAGTCAGGTCTACAACGACGGCAAGGTATCCGTCTCCCTGGCTCCGGACTGGTGCGGGCGCCGCACAACTTTAATTCTGGTTAGCTAGCTTAGCTGGGTGGTCCTTCGACTACGCTCTGCTATCAACTGCGCTTGGGTGGAGTTACGCCCCCCCACCCCTTCGGCTCTTGACTTCCGCACTCGACTTCGACGATTGACGAAGCCATTTCCTGCAACCAGGGATCTTAGGAAGCCTCCTCCAAGTAATCATTGTTACGGACTAGGAGCTCCTCTAACAAGGGAATAAAAGGCGACCTCTAAATAGCCATGCAAAGGCAGACGACGACCTTCCGACAAAGTTGCCTATTGTGACAGAAATCAAAACGCTTCACTCCTCAGTAATTTATTCAATGGATGAAATTTCAACCTTCAACGAACTCAAACGACTGGACGTGATCAAGGCTAAGAGGACTTATCAACGTGGTCGCACCCATCTGAAGAGAACACTAAGCTGGAGGAGCTGCTCACCTTGCCTCTCAGTTCTCATAATCAACCTTAGCTCTCAGAATTCAAACAAGACCTGTCTCGAGAAGTCAAAATTCATCTCGCATTACAGAATAGATATGATACTTTGCTTCAGGACAAAAAACTTACAGAGCAGGAGATTGACAATGAATTTGCTGCTACTGAAGAATTAAAAGACATGCACCGTGATCTTCTCCGTCAGATCAAGACTCTAGATTGGAGACCATTCTATGAACTATTTTCTTCGACACTCAACTCCAGGGGCAGGCACCTCAATGACAACGAGAAAACATGTCTCCTGCTAAAAGCAATGAAGGATGAGGATGCTCGCCAGGTTGTCCTTCTTCACTCACAGGGAGAAGGTGGCTATACGAAGGCAGTTGACATCAATAATTATGGTAGTCCAACCATAGTCTTTCCACATCATGTCCGACGAACCATGGTCCGTGAAACTGTGGACTTCAGTAAGGATGGTTTCACAAATCTCAGACACCTCTTCCTTCTTCCATACCAGGCTATGAAGGAGATGAAGTTGGCCACTCTTTCCCAGTATCTTGCAGCACTATTAGCCTTTGAAGACTTCACGCCAAGGATGAGAGAGGAGTGGACGAAACATATAGCCAGTATGTCCGACTTGCCGACTTTAGAGGATCTCTTTGCATTCACTGAGCCTCTGGAGTATAAGATGGTGGCACGTGTCGAGGCATCATCTGTCAACTTTACTGACAAACCATCTACCTCTCGTAAATCTTCATCAACCTGTTCTAACGTCACCTCCAAGTCAACTACCAATCAATCTCAGTGTGGTCTGTGTAATGAGTATCATAAGCGTCCTGTCTTTCTGAGTTATGAAATGTCAAGGCGACTTAAATATGTGAAGGAGCATAAGGGCTGTACAAACTGCCCCAATTCCTCACACACGTGCAGTAACTGTCCTTGGGTGCTTCATAATAGCACCATTCTTTACAGTTATATATATTTATCTTCCTTACAATTCACTTCCTGTTGTGGGTGGGGCTTCACGAAGACACAGAAAGGTTTCCTGTCTACGATTTTTTTATGCTTAGATAGGCTGAAACTATGGCTTTTAGGCTGGGACTATAGCTTTTAGGCTTAGATTATGGATTATTTAGGCCAGGAAATGGCTTTAGGCGAAACTATGGCATTTTAGGAATGGACTATGCTTTTTAGGCTTGTACTATGCTTTTTAGGCTTGGACTATGCTTTTTAGGCTTGTACTATGCTTTTTAGGCTTGGACTATGCTTTTTAGGATGGATTGATTTATGGCTTTTTAGCTTGATTTATAACTTTTAGTCTGGTAGTGGATAATTGGACTAGGTTATAGTTGTTAATGTTTTCTTTGGTGTTTTTAGATTCCTGATTGGTCATACAGAATTTAGGCAATAAAATTATTTAGCTAATGATATAATAAATTGTGAATATATTTTGCAAATTTAAGTCAGCTGGCAACTTGGTCTTTAATAACTATTTTCTTGTGGGCCAGTCAGAGCACATAAAATTGGAGTGGGAGAGTTTCTTGCTTAGTGAGAAATAATAGTCATAATACTCCATCTAAAATGCGGATATTTTGTTATATTTGATGTCTGGGAAACTGTACAGCATACATATAGTCTAAGTCAGCCTGCCAATCTAGAAGCCTAGGTGAAGGAGGGCAGTATCTAGAAATAAATTCCTGGAAGGTAGTTGTGTATAGCATATAGGTAAACTTTCATATAATATAAATGCGTGTATTATTTGTATATACATATAAATAATACATATTTTACATATTATATAACTAATAGCAGCTGCCAAAAAGCAGCTTGGTTTTATTAAATCCAGAAATAGTATATATAATATTTGATTGAGTAGAGCCTGATTTTTTTACCAAGATTTTCACCACTAAGCTCAATAAAAATTAGAATAATTATACATTAGGAGAGCTTTGCCTGCTTGAAAGTTATCCTTTAAGTCAAATCAGACAACCAACAGTTTTCCATTCCATGACCTTTGTATATGCCAATGCACTTCTGAAGAAATTGAAATTATGATAAAGCAAAAGAAGTGACTGTGTACAATATTTCCATCCGTAATTACAACAAACTTCCGAAGTACATACAATTAAAAAAAAGGCAAGTCTATGAAAACAACAATAGCCTAACACAATTGCTTGTTTTTTTTCTTTCTTTTTTCTTTCTTTTTTACTAATAGTGTTTTATAATATATCCAAGATTCTTTATTTGCGTTGAAAATTACTGAGCAGTCTGAGCTACTTTTATCATATTGTATATATATTGGCAGGAGGAATAAGGCTTTAAAATTAAATGTATGTAGTGGCACCAAGCTTGCTGAAGGTTATGGTAAATAAGGTACAAAAATAAACAGAGAAGCAATCAAAACCCAGATTTAAAAGTTATATATGAATGGTGGAGTGAATGGGGATAGATATGTAACTAAATGTATTAAATCATGCATGGAAGTTCGTGTGGCTGCCCCACAGAAGCAATATGTCGCCAATCATATAGAATATTGTGACTCTATTGTAGTTCAATGATAGAGACAATGTGGCCATTATTATTGTATATTAATCATACTTAGCATTGGGATCATTTTTTAAAGGAATTATTTAATTTCTAACTTTAGTTTATGTTCCACAATTTAAAGCAAATGCAGTTAGTAAGAAAACACAAAAATGACATAACTTATTAAAACAAAATGGTAAAGTTTTATCAATTGCTAGAAGTACACATTGCTAGTGACTTTGTGCACAGCTTCACCAAATGTTAATCCTGCATCTTCAAACTCATCAGGAGTTATCTGAGGATTGTCACTGGGAAAATACAAAAAGGAAGAAACCTTGTTGGCCAGATCTCTTCCTTCAAACTCTAGAGAATGGATGTCTGACTCAGGTGTATTGACAGGTAGATACAGCTGACATTCTTTTTCATTAGCAGAAAGCGTAACTTCAAGAGTTTCAGGTATTTGGCGATTCCTTTCATTGCTCACTACTTTAAACTTCATTTTGGCAAACATTTTTTGAAGAAGTACTATCTTAAAATTACGGAGATGTAATGTTTCTTCATCTCTTATTTCAATACTGTGGCCGTCAACATCAGAGTTAAACTTAAATACTTGATCATTTTCGTTATAAACTAGCGTAAATTTCTCTTGGAATGATTTTGCTATGCCTAGCCGTGTCTTAATAGTAGGCCTATTCAGAAGTACACTGGAGGTTTTCATTAAATATACTGAAACACAATTATTTTGTACGTGCGATGCTGGAATTGACAGTCTTTCTCTACTGGCATCACACACCACAAGTCGATCATGGTCATCATTACGTATATTTCTAAGTATAATCCTATCGCTGGATATACGTAATGTGTACTTCACTGTAATACCGTATTGCATAATTTGAATGGGCCCATTCGTGAGACTCAATTGAGAATTTAAAATGGTACCATTAGCAATGCTAACATAATAACCATCAGTGGGAGGAATTTTCACTTTTAATTCTAGTGAAGCACTATCTCCTGGTATGATTGAACGACTAATTAACTCGTTTTTCCATGTCTTAAGTATGTTTTGCTCTATATCATTAGGAGTTAGTTCAGCAATGCTCATTGAGTTATCAAACCGGCAATATGTTCCTTGACTTGAGTTTATTAAGACATTTTTTGTGATATAACATGTTATAGGTATGAAAATGACTTTTGGTTCATCTATTATACCTTCATTGACACACTGTATCATACTTTTGGATAAAGTCCCTGAATAGAATTTCCTATTTTTTTGGCGAACAAAGCGAATCTCATAATTAGTTAGTAACTCCTCATCTATTCTAGATTTTGCCAAGCTAACAGTTACTCTCTTATTGGAATTAAAAATTTTAAAAGACATCTTTGTAGCAGTTAGTGGATAGTGAATTTCCTCACAATCTGACGGTAGCGGTCCACATGTAAGAGAAACTTTGGAGACTGGAACTTTTACATATTCTTTCTCATTTATTCGTACAAGAAGATCATATTTATTAAGTTTAATAGACAGATACAGTTGATTAAGCAATATCATTGTCCTCCACGTTCCTACTAATAGCTCTGCTAATATATGTGCATCAATTTTTAATAACTTAAATGGTAATAATCTACTGCAAGTTGGAATATCTTTTTTGTGAGCTTTATTAAATTGTTTGAAAAACTTGCTTGCATCTGAATCTTCAGTGGAGAGAATTTTGTAAGATATGAGAGCAGCAAGAATTACCAAGCTGATTTGGAAAACATTGTCGAGGTAGTCAGCTAAATGAATAGCGGGAATTGGAATGATGTAAAATGCAGCTATTTGTACTGCTCCTAGACCAACACCTCCAAAACCCAAAAAGAAAGTTACAAGCAATGATATTCTATCGTCTTCAAATTTCCAAAAAGTGTATATTGACCTGCTCATTATGAACAAGTAAAATACTACAGCAATGGCCAGGATTGCCACAGATGTAGTCTTGGAAGGCTCTGTAAGCCAAGCTGTGAAAATGTAGTCTACATGAGCAGACAAATATGTAATTGGAATTACAATAAAATATACCACAAAATCATTGTGTCGCTTTGAGATATCAAATATACTTTTTTTATACCTCTTGCTGGTAAAGACCCAAAAAAAGAATAGTATAAACAAAGATGCTAGAAACTCAACTGCAAGAGTGCACCATGTCAAATGCAGATTAAATGAGTTGCGTATAGTATCGTAAGTACCGTATTCATGGCGTTTGGATATGAAATAGTAGACAGCTGAGATATCCATACATAACATATACAGAGTAATATAAATTCCCGCCATGGCCATCCCCACTGCATTGGGCTTTTTCCTTTTATTCTCTACATATAAAATGATGACTTCATAATGTTTCCATACAACTAGTGTACTTACTACCGAAGTAGCGACAGGCAAGGCTATAGCTGCACCCAAATACAAGCTAACATTTGTGTGTTCGTAATATCCATCTTCCAAGGTTTCCACACATATTGCTTGTGCAGTGGAGGTCACATCTCGAACAACAGAATCTGGATTATTGAACTTGGAGTACTGCATAATCTACACAATATAATATAAATGTAATATAGTATATGAGCAAATTCAATACACATTCATTTTAAGGATGGTACAAGTTTTATAATGTTACTGTTTCTATATATTACCTTAAGTTATGATTTTATATGAAATTGTCCAGGTCAAATCAGTCAACCATTGATATATTTACTAATATTCATACCTGTTGTGATAGTATATCTAAATTTTGATTCTCTTTGTGGTGACAGAAGCATTCATCACCAGTGTCATTTATAACTTTACGACACTCCACTGGAAATGTTAGATTCATATCTTCGATGTCATTTGCAGGATAGCTGAAGAGAAGAGATGTCATTTGAAATATAGTTGGAGGCTGGATCAAGAGGAAGCCACCACTTGCCCATATGTACGATACTGTACAGTTAGAATTATCATCTGAAGTAGAGTCATCATCCTCTCTGAACCTGTACTTTATAGTTATGTATCTCGATGTTGGTTTCCTTGGTGGAAAGAAGGCTCTGTTTAAATTTCGCTCATTGGAATCAGTAGTATAAAGAGCACATTCTAACTGAGATAGCAGATCACAGGTACTGTAATTGCAAGCCAAAGAAAGGCTTGCCAGGCATAACACACCAGCAAAAGTACTTGCAAGCATTTGGAACTAGAGATATAAACAGTGTATTGGAAATAGTATTATATATACTAAATAACAGCCAAATACAATCATTGGATGACCTGATATGTCATGTGACTACAATAATATATAATATTCACTCTTATACACACTATTCATAGTCAATAGATTAAGTTAATCAACTTTTATCTCAGCACACTTAACATTCATATTACCTTAGAAATCAAGTACACCCGAAGCTAAATTCAATTTATATCATGGCATCATAGCTATTACCATCTAGCTATCTGTCAGCATTTATATTTGACTAAAGTCAGTGCAAGCAATTAATGGGTCTAACAATGTTATTTAAATTGAATCTTGATATTAAAAGGTGAAGTTGGGTAGTGCTTAACTTGAACAAATAAGCCTTTGTAACTCAGATAGCCACAAATGCATACTAAGTAAAAGCCTTATTATTAATTAGCAGTTGTTATGGACTTTCAGCCTGTGGTCAGTAGCATAGTTTGCTAAGTACACATGTGCAGTGAAGTTTAATTGGATATAGTAGACCATGTTGTCGGTGTAGTAGCTTTCAGATGTTATTGGATGGCTAAAAGAAAGAAGGATCTGTCTATTTAACAGAGGCTTTTTGTTAGTCACTTTGAATGAGGAAAAGATTTCCAGGGCTACAGCTAGAAAGTTAACAATAAGGCTCTATGCTTATTAAGGATAAAGAAAATGGATTTGTGAATGATAGGTCAAAATCTAGTAGTTGGCGGCCTACAACTACAAGGGAAGATAAGGTACTTACTCAGCTAGCACTTAAAAATACTCTCGCAATGCTAGTTCAGCCATTTTTCTATGAGTTGCAGTGCAAAAAGTTTTTAGCAACAGTATAACCTCATCGTCCAGATTGCAAAAGTTCTTTTCTAACTGTTCTAGGTGGGATGGAGGTTCCTCTAGAATCATCAAAGTGCCTTTCAAAATTTTTGATGTTGCTTTCCTATTGTTAAGTTTTAGCCGAGTAAGTTCTTTATCTTCAATTGAAGTTGTGGACGATGAATGGCCAGATTTTGGCCTGTCTTTCACACATCCATTTTCTTTATCCTTATTTAATATTCCTCGTACAGCATAGAGGCTTATTTTTAGCTTTCTTGTTATAGCCCCGTACTAGAATATTTCCCTTCAACATAACTAATGGAAGCCTTCTGTTCATTAGATGGATCCTTCTTTTTAGTCATCCAACAAGAACAGGAAAAGTTACACACCTACCAGCTGGTCTTGTATTGCATTACCTACTTGGATCAGAAATGTATGTGTATTGTTAGATAGCATGTTCACATGTAGGCAGCTAGCTATTAAGCACAGTGTTCCACTTCATTCTTGTTCTACTTCTCTATCATTTTGGCTACTGAACTTATATTAAGAACTTCCAGTAAGAAATCTTTAAGTACTGTGGGCAGAATCTGGTGGCAGCGGAAGTTTACTACTTGAAAATTTGCCTTCCATTAAACCCGAGTCCCACATTATACTACTCTAGTATTTTTGCAAAATCCTTACAAAATGCTCATGAATAAGATCTATCAAATTATTTTTAACCCCTATTGTTAATTATAGCGATTTCTAGATTCTACCCTTATAATCTTCATTAAAAACCAAATAGCTCATAAATCCTAGCATGAGTAAATGAATGTTTTTTTGTGTTTATATTTTATTCTTTTTAATTGATTATAGCAAAATATATGTACTGTTTTAACAATCAACTTGTAAACTTGTAAAAATTATTTGCAAGTATTTGGAACTAGTCTGTGCCTCTTGATCATTAACTAATAGCTTTTTCTAACCACCCAGGGGCATCCAGGAAGTTACAGGAGATGCAATATTTTTAGTTATATAATGATGCAGGTGAACATAGGGTGAGACTGACTAAAAGGGAGTGGACCAAGCCATGCAATATATAAAGCCAGTCCACCCACGGGTGAAACATAAATAAAGTGTGCTACACTGCACACGTTCAATATATACATGTGAGTAGAATGTTCTAGAACTAGCTCAATAAATGTATGAATAGAATGTTCTGAAACAAGTTACAGTATCAAGTGAACCAATAACAAATTGTCAGTTCATTCAGTGGGCAGTGTCCCACATACGTGTGGCCCGTCACTCGCTGAAATCTCGTACACTCTCCTAGAAATCACTTGAAATCTCCGGTGAAATTTTGAAATCAGCTAGAAATCTGAAATCTGAAATCTTTGAACTCCGTACTGAGCAAAAATGTGTAATGCACGTGGCACTTGTTCATCGTTTTCTATCGAAAGCTGGCATGACGTTGCGCAAATGGCGCACCAACTCCAAAGAGCTGCGTCTGAAGATCCCCAAAGAACTGTCTGAAACATCTCCTCTGACACTCACCACTCCGAAGCAAGCACCTAAAGCTCTCGGAATACACTGGGACGTAGTCTCTGACTCCTTACATGTCGCCACGCCCAACAAAGGCCTTCCCGAAACAGTCACCAAACGATCCATAGCATCTTGCACAGCTGGAGTGTTTGACCTTCTGGGCCTCTTTTCTCCGGCCATCATTCCCGCTCGGGTCCTCCTACAAGAGCTATGGAAGAGATTCTTCGGATGGGACAAGAAAGTCCCTGACGATATCCTCAAGAAGTGAGATCAGTGGGTCATACATCTGCCAACAGTCACTAACCACTCTATCTCCTCGACGACTGTCAAAGTCGTCGTCTCCACCTATCTATCTGTCCCTACACGGCTTTGCCGACGCATCCACTGTGGCGTATGGTGCAGCTATCTACCTTCGCTGTGTCAACTAAGACAACACAGTAGATGTCACACTCATCACAGGGAAAGCTCGAGTCCTCCCGGTAAAGCCAATCACGGTCCCCAAAGCTGAGTTGCTAGCAGCTCATATGCTGGCCAAACTGATCTCTCACGTTTCTGAACTTCTCAACATCACATCTCCACAAGTATTTGCGTAGTCAGATAGCTCAATTGTCTCGAGCTGGCTCAAGAAGGACCCGTCTCGTCTCGATCGATTTGTCGTCAATCGAACTCATCAAATCAATTCCGTTTTTCCCAAATCTCACTGGCGCCATGTCTCTTCAGCAGACAACCCTGCCGACCTAGCCAGCAGGGGTCTGTTGGCTGGAGAACTGATTGATTCCTCTTTCTGGTGGCATGGTCCATCTTGGCTCTCTGACCCACCGGACAGTTGGCCTGTAACAGCCATGAAGCAAACCAACACAGAGTCTGTCCCGGTGATGTGCACAGCTACATCCGTGTACTTCGACATCGAACGACAACAATCCGTTATCTTCGTCAACGACCTATCGTCACGACTCTCATCATTTCATCGTCTTGTCCGAACCTTTGCGTGGATTCGACGGTTTATCGATAACTGCAGAACTCCCAAGGGGAAACGCCTCTCAGACAAACTTCACTCACCTGAGAAGATCGAACAAGCTAAAGCTGAACTCATTCGATTGGCTCAAATGGAACACTTTCACGATGTGTTAGAATTCACCAGAACTGGACGACCCCTCCCACAAAGGCATCGACTTAACAAACTTACTCTCAACACCGACAGATTCGGCTGCATAATTGTCCAATCTCGAGTCAGACAACCTCAGAGTTCCGATCATCCTGTCTCTCTCATCCTTCTCTCACCGAAGTCCAAGGTCACTCTGTTGCTGCTCCGAACACTTCTTCGAACCTGGAGGCCACGTAGGAGTCGCCACCATGATCTCTCTAGTCGGAGCCACCTACTATGTTCCTGGTCTTTGAAACAGACTCAAGAAAATCAGCAAGACGTGCGCTCAATGTCAGAGAGCGTATGCTCGCCCCCTATCACACAGCATGGGACTTCTCCCAATACCGGACTACTCCTTCTCCTCCATTCACCTTCACGGGAGTGGACTTCGCTGGTCCACTCACCCTTAGAGTCAGTCACACCAGGAAACCAGTTCTGATCAAGGAATACGTAGCAGTCTTCGTGTGCATGTTCACAAAAGCCGTGCACTTGGAGCTGTGTTCGTCCCTATCGATGACTTGACTTTCTCGCTACCTTCCAACGCTTTGTCGCCAGAAGAGGGTGTCCCTGTCACGTCTATTCTGACAACGGGACTAACTTTGCTGGCGCCCGGCAAGAAATTCGTGAGCTACAGAAACTCATCGAATCTGAAGAAACCAGACAAGCCATATCGCACTTCGCTGAAAGCCACATCATACAATGGCATCACATTCCTCCTCGGGCTCCTCATTTTGGGGGCTTGTGGGAGGCAGCAGTGAAGTTAATGAAAACGTTACTCAGGAAAAACATTCTACCACACCCAATGAAATTTGATGAACTATATACGATCTTGGCTGAAGCAGAAGCGATACTCAACTCGAGACCATTGACACCCGTCTACGATGATGAACTCAAAGAAACAGAGTATATCACAGCCGGAGACTTCCTTGTAGGCAGGCCACTCAAGGCCGCACCTTCACCCAAACCGTCTACAGCAAAGGTCTCAAGCCTCAAGAGGTGGAACCTTACACAGAGACTGACAGCAGATCTTTGGGAGCAGTGGCTACGATCCTATCTGTCAACTTGTGCTTACAGAGACAAATGGAGAAGACAAAGCAGACCACTGGAGGTAAGAGACATAGTCTTCGTAAAAGACGAGACCCTCCGAGTACGAGAATGGCCAGTTGCAAGAGTGGAAAAGATATATGCCGGAAGCGATGGACAAGTAAGAGCAGCAGATATCAGGTGTGGAGGACGAACATATACCCGACCTACAGTCAAGTTGATTCTCCTGGAGAAAGAAAAAGATGAGCAGACAGGGCCTGGACATCCTCGCAACAACCCCATCTCCCTGCCCCCGGAGGATGTTCAGGACTCTGTTCCTGAACAGTGATCATCCGCATGCAAGCCCAGGCTGGGCCAGGCACTTATAAATATTTGATTAACACTCGTTCATTTACACACACCTTATATGTACCATTGACCCTCCTTAATGATATTCATAGGTCTATTTTACCCATTGATGTTATGTATCAACGTGCTGCATTTAAGCCCTTGTATCACATACAATTCTCGCTTCCTCAATTACACTAACCAGGATAATACAACTGTCTTGGGTGTGCGCTCCTTTTGTGGTGGACGACAAGGCTGCAAGCTTCTGGCCAGCGGTTGCCGTTGTTCATATTCGCGAGGCGTCTGGGTAATTGGGTGCCTGGTCCTTCGAACTTAGGCGACGAGGACTGAGTGGGCTTGCCCTAACAAGGCTCGTTCATGATGTGTGCTCAGCTCTTGTTAAAACAAGAATTTCCTGCTATTGAGGGCCTACAGTCTACTCTCAGGCAACAAACTCGACTACAGCAAACTCGACTACAGCCACTCCCCAAAAATAGCCTTCAAATTGTTTTTATCAATGACAATCACTGGATTGCCACCTCCACAGTGAATTGCCCAAGTGAAGTAGACATTTTAGTATATGATTCTGTATACTGTAAAGTCAGTGACAAAATTTTGCTAGCTGAATTGCTGTATACTAATAGGCCGGAGTTCACTATTGGATTAGCTAATGTTTCGAAGCAATTGGGATCAAGTGATTGTGGATTATTCTCAGTAGCATATATAACAGATATAGCTTTTGGCCTAGATCCATCTCATCATGTTTATCAGCAGTCAGATATGAGAGATCATTTTTTAAAGTGTTTAGAGCAGAAGAAAATGGAGCCTTTTCCAGTGGTCAAGAATCGAACTTTGAGAAACAAGTATTCCCCGATTGTTATTGTCGCCGTACTGACCATTATGGAACTGAAATGGTTAGCTGTGATGGACCATGTGGAGAATGGTTTCATTTAGAGTGCTTGGGTGACAGTTCAGTTAACTTTGACAAATGGTATTGTAACTATTGCTCTCAGTTTTGTATGTAAATGAATATGAGTTAAGTGGACTATCTCTAGTCATTAATTATACTAGCTGAATGAGAGATGTTTTACATTCATTTTAGAATCTATATGCCACGATGACTAAAAATTTCAGCATATCCATATAAAAGTTAGCCAGAAAGCAGAATATCGGATGGTGCCATCATGCTAGAAAGAACAAATCAATCCAAACAGGTTTAAGCCTAACCAAGTTTTGTACCTTTTAATGGACTTTAGCTATGCAATAAAAGCTTATACAGATTGTTACAGCAAAATCAGAAAGACTTGTAAAAATTTACTGAAATCACTGATCGAAATCATGAAATCACTGATCGAAATCATGAAATCTTAACGGAAATTTCAAGATTTCGAAATCTCATACGCTAAAATCTAGAGTGGCGAACTCCTCGATTGTTCTTAAAAAAAAAGCAGCCAAGTTTGAGCACACTGAGATGATGACCTATGACACTGACAGCCAGATATAATGATTATAAAAATATAACTAATTTCTGTGTTAAAATTTAGCTACTTCTTCTGAAATATAAATAGTTCATCAAACTTTTGCCAGATGTGTCTAGAGGATAGTTGTGGTAACTAACTTAGAGTTGCTATACATTTCTACAAGGCGTTGGCAGGAAACTCTGTTAATTTAATGACGGCCACAAGTCCAGAGTAATACAATTGACACTATATTAAGTCCAAACACTTTGTTTTGCTGTTAACTAAATCAGTAGGTTCAAACTGGGAATTCAAAAGATATGGGTGAATGGAAAAGCTAAAGTTGAGGCCACACCACAAGAAGGCACAGAATTCAACTTACCAAATAAGGTGACATGTATATTAAACGTTAACGGAAGAGGTTACAATTCTCGCTTTTCTTTTATTTGGATATTCCTGGGCCTGCTGCGCTAGAGAAGTCTCTCTTTGCCGATTGAAAAGCACTTCATGAGTGGGCGTAGCTAACTCCGCCCATTTTAATCAGCGTGCTGAATAGTAGTCTCGCAAGCCAAAATCTTCATTGTGCAAGGGTCCAGCCTGGAAAATTCTCGAATTCAACTACTCTCTATCACGTTAATATATACTGTGAAAGCCACATTTATAGTACTTTTTTTTTTTAATCATTTCTTTTTTTTGTTTTTGTTTTTGTTTTTTACTGTTGCCGTTGTTGTTGTTAAAGTTTTGTCTTGATTATAAAATATTTGAGATTAAAAAATTAAAAACCCAAAGTTTTCATGGCAACTTGCATGGCAACAACAGCCAAAACTAAGCTGTATTATTGGCATTACCTATGAGTAGCTATCCTATAAGACTAAAAAGTCTCAGTTTCTATGGGTAAGTTGTGGTTAACACTAGGAGCCCAATGTCATGGTGAGGCTGAGTAGATAGCAATGACAATGAAGGAAACAGAACCAGAATGCAATGAACACAGCATTTTAAAACGAGATTCATTTTCAGCACAAACGTGTGTATTTCTTCATATATCAAGCTAAAGTGGCTAAATGGTGCACTTTAAATTGTTCACAAAATTTAGCTACTTAGATAAAAACAATATGATAATAACATACTGTGACAGTTTGATAACTGTAGCCATGGTCAGCAGTCCAAATAATTGAATAAACTTAGGGGCTTACATTAGGGCCAAATTATGCCAGTTTTTGTTGTTGTTTTTGTTGCTGTTGTTGTTTGTTTTGTTTTTTTGTTTTTTTTAGCATATTGAGAATACATTACTGGCACAAGAAGCAGCTGAGCAGAAGTGTAAGCTACAGTGACACACCTGACTTAAGAATTTGTATGCCAGGTTAGAAAGCACTTATCCATGAATTTGCCTGGCAGTTAAAATAGTTTAAAGTGAGAGTTTCTACAACTTACTCTAACTTTGAGACAGATCATTTTTTGAGCAATTTAGGCAAGTTTTCTAAAGCCTTTTAGGTACAAAATTGAGAATTTTTGAATAGCATTATAGGTAAAAAAAAAGAAAGAAGAGAGCATAACTTAGCAATCCCTAGCTGACACAGCTAGTTAAATTTCAAATTTAGTTACATGTAACAAATTTTTTGATAAAATTGAATTTCGCATGTTTAGCTATAAGCTACATTAGCTACATTAGCTACTTTAAAATTTTTGCATCTTGTTATTTCTCCAGATACTTAAGCCTCCATTCATAGGACATGCATAATGTGCAGTTAAAATTGAAAAATGCTAAATTAAAGTTCATCTTTTAAAAACTATATGAGCACTTCCTTCTATCCTATTCTATGTCTTTCTGTCTGTCTGTCTGTCACGCTCTAATTTTAAAGATTACTGACGATTAACCCTTGATATTTAGGTATGAACTTATTCAGAACTAAGACCTTTTATTGTTCTACTTTTTTTATTTCAGGCTGATGTTGAGAAAACGCGAAACTTCTGCTCCGCATAGATACCAGCCTTAGTGGGTGACGCCCCCTATCGGCACGTTACAATGGCGTGAGCAAAGTTTCTTGCTGCTCGCTGTAGTTTGCTTATGCTGGGACGTTTTCAACCAAGTCCAGAAGTGAAGTTGAATATACAACCACTGAGTGACTCTGGCCTAGCGTTTACATCTGTCGTTTTCATTGTTCAAGCTGTATTGGTACCTGATTAGAACAGCCAATAAATTATTATTTTTGTCCGAGATAACTTTGTAATTTTCTAGCTAGTTTATAGTAGCTAGTATCGCCAGGCCAGACCCTTTGCGTTCGGTAAAGAGTCTGTCCTGCGAGACTATATAGTAGCGCAGAGAGCTCGCACCTTTGGTGCTTCATTTTACCTACGGTAGCTATTGAGTAGTGACTGCATTGGGGACAAGACTTTGGATCTCTTCTCAGGGGTTGGTCCTTTCTCAAAGGTTCTTTGTAAAGGATATTTTAGCATAGCTAGAAGTTAGAGAATGGGTCAAATTGTTGTTCTTGATGAAACACTCACAATCCCATGCAGAATCTCTACTTTATCACAGTTCCAATTCATTGGAACTTCATAATATACAGTGTCACCCTGCTGAAAATATTGCAAAGGATCATGTTCATACTTTTGGATAATGACACTAACAGTGCTCATTAGACTAGGGATTAGAATCAACCTATCTTCTTTCTTTAAAACGTTTTTAAAGAAGTAAACTGCTTGGCAGCCAAATCAGCATTCAATCAATATTATTTTAAAGTCTGTTCAATTCTTTGAGTTTTTCCTTGTGGTATAGGCTAACCACCATGTATCAACTCTCTGTAGATTTTTTTATGGGTGCGAAGAATCTCTACAAGCGTTAGATGTGGTTTTCATATTGGTCAGCCATGTCTGTCAGCCTCTCAAACACAATCCATTATTCTGCTCTTTCAAAACAATTCTTTTTTCTTTTTCTTTTTTTAATTGACAAACGATTTGCGACTCCATAATGTCAATAAATAAAAAATGGCAATAGCTTTTATATTTGGTGCATGCAGCAACACACAGATGTAGGGAATAATTCAAAGCAAATAACCAAAAAGTACAATAACAATTAGCTATGTTAATTCTACATTATACAAGCAAGTTTACCTAATATATTGAAACAAAAACCACTTTGTTATTGCTTGTTGTACACAATGTTTGGAAGTTTTCAGCTAATAGCTAATTGGTGATTTCCAGAAAAAAAGTTCTGTTCTGTTCAGTAATCCAATCCTTGGATAACCAAAAGATTAAACTACTTTACTTACATTGCTGCTAGCTATAGAGCTGCGTGATCTACCTAACTATCTATGTAGCACCTTCCCTGCTTACTAGTAGTGCTTATAATAATATGGATAAACTGAACTTGGTTCTGGGTAGGTGATTCAGTAAGGTAATGTAGTAGCTCACCTACACGCAAATCACCCTTTGCTCGCCGAGCTGTATCGTCTTCGCGCAAGCGCCAATTGCTGGAGATTTAAAATACACTTACAATTTCAGTTAGGTTGCAGTTGTCCGTGACCGTCTTGGCAGTCGATGGTCTCTCCAGCAGTCCCCGATTCTCCTCAGCAGTCCTGATATCTCCTCAGATGTCCTGATCTCCTCGGCAGTCGCTAGTAGTCTCCTTAAACTAAACAGATAATTGCCAGTTGTGGCAGTGGTGGCTAGAGGACAGGTGGTCATGCAGCCACAGGAAAACATCCCCAGGCTTTCCTTCCGCCACAGTGACCAAAGCCTCAGCCAGCAGTGGTGGTGTCCCAGTGCTTGTTTCAGGGTGCAGTACCACTTGAAACCGCAGCGCTAAACCGCAGATGGAGGAGTTATGCTATGTATTTATTTCTCGTTGTCTGTTCAATGTACGCTTACTTTGTTGTTGCAGTTGAAACAGACACCAACAGACAGCTCTTATAAACCACAAGAAAAAAGACCGACCAGGAACGGAAAAACAACGGTACAAACCTTAAGGCTATTATTCAGCGAAATTCAGGGGCACCGTTGCAGTTTCGAAGTCGTTTTTTTTTCCCGCGGTAGCCTAGGGGCTTCCCCACAACATTACAACCCAGTATTTTTTATTAGTATTTGTTTTCCATTTTAAAAAATATTTTTATATTATTATTTTTGTATCCTATTTAAAAGAAAAAACTCGTTGTAATGTTTTTTTTAGATGTGGCGTGTACCCCGTGTACAAAATATGAGTTCATTCTGGCCATCCAGTACTTCTGAATTTCGATTTTTAGGTACGAAGCTAACTATTGATTCGTATTCATTTCATTCTTCAACTCCGCCCCCCAACTCTGAGCGCCCAATTTATTGTGGGCAAAATTCCGGATGGTGGCGGCTCTAATTAGAACTGGTAAGCAAACACTAAAGAAGAGTTACAGTGCGAGTGAGCCCCGCGGGGAAAAGTACAAGACTTCTGGAATGTACTGGAGGGTCCTAGACGATGAAGAAGCGGCGGCGTATTAATGGCGCCTGGAGTCACTCGTTTAGAATAGATATATCACGGCTCACAGCTGCGACTTGAAGGAAGAATCTACTTTGGTGTCTTTGGAGAGCTTGATAGAAGGTTGGTGTAGCGGGTAGAAGTTAGAAGCAGTTTCAGTGTGTTACCTTCAACTTCTCATAATGTTATTTTCTTTCTACAATAATATATATTTATCAATTAGGCTGTTTATATCAATTATTATTTTATTGATTTATTTAAAATAAGACCTGAATCAAATTTTAGATCATAGTACTTTGTCTAATCTGCCTCAACAGGAGAGAAAGGTGCTGGCATGCTCTTCATAGAAATAGATGAGCTCCCATTATGAGAAGGCACAACTCCTTGGTTCTAGGGTACAACTGGCAGGTTCACAACAAAAGTGCAGAGCAGAAGACATGGCTTCCTTGTTTTCCAGAGGAGAGAATAGTAGACCTTCGGCTCTCCTAAGAAGTCATGCCTCCTGAAGGGAAGAATACTACATCCTGGTTATTTAGAAGAGAGGACATGACACTCCAGTAGAGAGGTCAATGAGAAGGCACAGCTCCTTGGATCCCCTTGATAGTATTGCATACTTCAGAACCTTTGATTTTGTTCATCATATTGTATTTGATTATGGCCCTGCTACTATGGAGTTATGATTTTATAATATTATTATTGTTTAGTAATATTTTTTAGAAAGTGAACAAATATTAATTATCTACACTGCTGCTTCTGCCCTACAGTACTGGCAGTCTTTTGAGGTGAAAGCTCTTTGTGGTATCCTCTGGTACAGTTAATTGGTACGTGTTCAAATTGTGTGCGAGTCGCGTACAATAGTCAGTTCGCGGAAAGTAAATTGGATCGAGTTTTACGGGCGGGTTTTGTGGTATTTTACTGAATCACTTAATTACCGCAGGTTCTGTGGTACTGCACCCTTCACTTCAATACTCATTGTAGTGGAATGTAACATTTCATTGAGAGGACTAGTAGTTAAAGCAGTCTTTCATTATTGTATTAGACTAGAATTACTTTATTATTGTATAGTTTACAGGCCTGTAGACCAGGATTTAACAATGATTTAGCCATTATAGAAGGTTATTCTGATGAACTAGAAGGTACGAAAAATTTATGCTAGCCATTTAGCAATAAAAAGCTCTGAAGGAAATCGACCAGGTGTTTAACTTCAGGTCAGCAAAGGAAACAAATAAATGGTGAATACTTACATGAGACAGAAAGAGTTATGTTTGGCTCTGAATCAGCTACAGATTGTCTAGAATCAGTATTTATTTGCATGTCCTTTTTAAAAACTTAAAATTACTCTGCAGACACAAATCAATTTAAACTTCTCAACTTTACTTTATTTATTCACCTTAGCAACCACAAAAAGAACTTTCAGAACAATTGTGCATAGTGCATTTCTTCATGCATTACAATTTCAATTGATAAAGTCGTAAAGTTTCTTCAATCACTTCACTTTCACTTGATCAAATAAGTTTCTAAGTGTTGCATTCCCCAATTTTGTATTCCCAAAGAGACCTGTTAGTTTAATTCAATCAAGCAACAACAAAATGACTGACATAACTCAACATAACCGATGATGTGATTCAAGCAAGTTTATTTTAAAACAGTAATGCAAAACCACAGGAAGTACAAAAACCCACATAACACATTTAAGGTTTGTATATAACACTAAGTATCAAAGACTCCTCAGGAAAGTTAGCTTGATTGTATACTGTCCAATAATCAAGCCGAAATCGATAGCTTGTAATACCTTCAATACAACAAGCAGAAGGAAGGCTCTAGCTATATAGAAGGATATCACAACATAATAAATTGTATTGTACTAATATTATGTCTAGCTACCTATGCACCAGTGTAGTTCAAAACATGTGAACAATATAAAGTAAAACTGAGAGGGAAAAAAATAGAAAAGAAAACAACACAATTGATATAGTTGGTGTGACTGGAGTGGAGTGGTCCAAATATAAAAGTAATATAAATTTCCTATTGTCTGTATTTATTAAAATAAGAAATGAATGTGAATTAGTATAAAAAATAAAATAAAAAAGTGATAGAATTATTTGCTTCTTGTCGAATTCATAAAACCTGAAATTATATTGATGTATCAATAAATTAGCTCCTACCTTTCAATACAACAAAATAAAAAAGGAGGAAGTGACTGTAAACCTCACATATAAATGAAATACACAAAAATTGAATGTTAATACGAGAACATAGTCTAGTTAAAGTTACCATATAGCTCTAACAATGAAATTCATAATAATAGTAGCTACTGATGAGTTTTAGGAGGGATGCGCTTTAACACAAATGGCAAGCAAGCTGGTCTGAGTACAATTCCAACTTGAATGCTAGCCGTTTTTAATATTTCTTTGTTTACGTTTTTTATTTAATTTATGTGTGCTATTCTTTAGCAACACACACTCTACACACACATATACACTTGTTCATTGGATATAACAGCACAAGACTTAGTTTGTATTCTCCTCGCTACTTGACAATGAAAGCATATGAAGGCAATTATTGGATGACCCTTAAGTATCATGTGACTATTGTAAGCTACTCACAATCAGTGAATTAGATTAATTACCTTTCTGTTTGAGTTCAAATATGCTCTGCTCGCTGTGCTTGTTAGATCTCTGGTGAAGAGCGTCCACCTCCACCATCAGATCTTCCCTGAGGAACACATTCACATATCGAGCAAACATAACCAGCCACTCAGCTACACTCAGGTGTGTAGGTAAATAATGTAATACGTACATACATACAGCAAAGTACAGTTATAGTCCCTACAGTAATTAACATTACTATTTACATACACATAACAACAAGTTATTTTTAGACGTATTCTCTCTCTTTCACAGGCTTTTTTAAACAATACAGAATTAAAAATATTTGGTCGCCACCGGGAATTGAACCCAGGACCGCTTGTACAACGCACAAGCGCTCTGCCACTGAGCTACGACAACCAGCCAGCAAACAAACACTCCAATTCTGTATATATTCTGTTAAGGGGTACTGCTATGCTACAATCTCACTCTCAACAGACCAACGAAAATTTTACTTTTTTCAAAGATTCTTATTATTCGTTGAATATTTTACTCCTCTAATTTATCACTTACAATTTCTAGATGTATACATCTAATGAGTAAACGAAGGCAGAGAAAGAAATTATGAAGTTATTGTTATTATATATCTTGTAAAGAATGCATCCATACTTGTCGTGGAAGAGACCGTTGATGCAATGGATGACGTCATTCAGAGACTTGCTCTGGTCTGCCCCGCCCTCAGGGAACAACGTCCTTACAATCACCTGCAAACAACAACAACAACAACAACAACAACAACACAATATATACCATAATAAAATCCTACCCTGCGATCATTTTCCAGTTTACTGTAAAGCCTCCGTGATGGTGCCCAAATCTTTCAGCACATTCACGTCTTGATCTCCTCTGTCCCCACCCCCAGTCAGCATGTGCAGCGAGGAGTTAGAACTTCCCCTCCTGGAGTGGATGGACGCCTTCTGCACTGCACGTATACCACTTCCTTAACAGTGCGGCCCGCCTCTTCCTCCATCATGTCGTATCTCTTTTGCAGCTGCTCCAACTTCTTCCTGAGTTTATTTGTTTCCTAAATGAATTTATAAATAGAAAACTCTAAACCTCCATGCATTCTTAGCCTCCACAGCATCTTAGCCTACATCTGTGAGGCATCCAGTAAAAAAACAAACTTCTAAAATTGACTAGCTGACCAAAAAAAAAAGGGTCAGCTTATGTACACTTTAGTGTGTGAACTTTCATGTCACACCCACCTGCCACACCCACTTTCTGTCACACCCACCTGCATGGTCTTGTCCTTGATGTGCCTCATGGCGCTCAACTCCTTTGCGTCCTTTGACCTCTGTATCATGGGTGTTTTTCCAGCTTCTTCTTTGCGTTGACAGAGTCAGTGATAGCTCTGTCTAACTCCTTCTTGGCAATGTCCTTCTGTAGCTCTGCGATCTGCTTCTCTGCCTTCAACTCTCGAAACTACATCTATCCAAGGAGACCACATGTATCTCTCACAACACGTATTACTATGCACTGGTAGAGTGTATGTATTACTATGCACTGGTAGAGTGTGTCAGGCCCGTAGCCAGAGGTCTGCATTGGGGACTAAAAAACAAAAGATAAGTGCACTAAAGCTTATAATTTGTTTAGGTATTCTACTTCAAAACTATAATCTGTTGATATTTGAGAGAAAAGCGGTATTATTCTCATGTAACCAGGCTTCTAACCACTACGGTGAGCTGTACAAAATAGTGCATCATTAATATGCCTTATTTGTACTACAAGTTATTTAATAGTTGTAAACTGCCTGTTCAAAATGTTGGAAAAAAAAACACTATAACTAAGTGAAATAGCACGGGACTAAGTGAAATGCCACGGTAGCTTAATAAGAGTAAGTGTGCAAGCACGTAGCTCTAGCCTTGGAATTATACAGTTGTAGTTTCTAGTTGGAGACAACGTCATTTTTTTGTATTGACAAGTGATTGAGTAATACATTCATACATGTAACTCTAGAAATATAGTAAAGAAATAAATAAATAAAGAATAAAATTAAATTAAATTTTAAAAAATAAAATAAAAATTAAAAGTCCTGAGAGTCAGGTAACATGGGAAAGAAGATAAGGATAAGACGGGGAAAGAAACATAGAGTAAAGTCACATGTGTATGTATTAACAGAAACAATAACAACCTTTTTTTCCGAGTGGCCAACGAGGCTAAGGAGAAAGCACCGATAAGAGTGTGATTCAATATTAATAGCAAAAGCAACGGAATTTTTTCAACAGATTAGAAAGGGAGCCATTGGGAAGTATCTGAAAAAGTTAAACCTCAAATATACAGATAGTAAGTGCGCTATCTAGTGTAGCTACACTGCAAATGATTAAGAAAAAGCTGGCCTACTATTAGCGAGTGATAACATGGGTAACATGTATTAGTAGCGCTTGCAAAGCTATTGAAATAGCACTTCGATTTGCCTCATGTTATTTTAATCGCGTTGTTCGTGCTATTAATCCCGAATAGCACCGTTACCCGTGCTATCACACGCTAATAGTAGGCCAGCTTTATAAAAACTGCATGAGACTACTCTAAGCTGAAGATCATTTACAGTGTGGCTACTGTGTATAGTGCAGTCACTATCTCTGTACTACAGGATAAATTTTCTCTTGAATTTTGCTTTAATCGATGGCTCCTCCTAATCTGTTGAAAAAACTCTGTCTAATAAGGGTATAGCTTCTGCGCTTCTCAAAATTGTCACTTCATTCATTCTTTTGCCACTTCATTCAATGGCCAAACCCAATTCACAATCTTTGTCATTCACTTTAGCTGACTATATATAGTTGGCCTCACTTCAAATCTTTTCAGTTGTGCAAGCCAGATTCACTAGAAGGCTCACCCATAGCCGAAAATTCATGAATATATCTGACTCAAAATCTCTGAAAGTACCACATCCTGAGTAGTTCAGTAGCCACATAGCTACATAGTTACCAATGCATTATGTTACACTTTATAAAAAATCAATATAACGTAGCAAGCATTACTCATGCCGATGTGAGAGCGAAATTTTGTATCCAAGGAGCTGAATGTTTATTAGATCACTTGGACTCACACTAGGCCAGAAATAGCAGAGAATTCAAGCGCTGGTTCAGCACGATTGAACAGATGATGATATTCCAAAAGTTATATGTTGGGTGTGGCTAAAATATTTACTTCCGGTCACTCTGAATGGGGGTTCGACCGAACCCCTCGAACCCCCCCTGGCTACAGGTATGTGTGTGTATTACTATATGCACTGGTAGAGTGTGTGTATTTGCATCATCAACTCAATACCATTCTAGATAATTATGAGATATTTGACTTTCTCCATCTTATGCTAAAATATGAACAGCTGATGTAATTCTAATAATAGCAAATTTTCTCAGCTGTACATAACTGCCAAAATAATGTTTAATTAAAACTTAACCCGACATTTTGACTTCTTGTGGAAGTCCTCTTCAGGACTACTAGAACTGAAAATTTACTATTTTTGTAATTATTTCAGCCGAGAATGACTGAATCATTGAAACTATTAATTTGTCTCTATTATTATTGCCACCGATAAAAATGTTTGACACTTCATTAGCCACACCCACAACTGCTACACCAGGCAGAAGGCAATAATGTCTGGACTGCTCTGGTCAGACAGTTTGCCCTGAGGCTCATTGGACAAACTAGAAGTACTGAAAGAAAAAAAAAATGAGTAAAAAAATTGAAGAACCCCTTAGGCCGAAATAGACAAACGAAAACATCACTAAATCACACGTAAGTAAGTAATTGGTTCAGTCATTCTCGGCTGAAAAAAATTTTAATAATAGCAAATTTTTCTCATTCTAACAGCCAATATTTTTAATTGAAACTTAACCCGACATTTATTTTGTTGTTTTTTTAGCTGACACCCTGAAGAGAACTTTCGAAACGTCGGGTTATGTCTTAATTAACAATATTGGCTGTTAGAATGAGAAAATTTTTCTATTATTATAAGTAAGTAATTGTAAAACAAAACTTAATTCCATATACCCCAGTTTTAAAGTTTTATACAATGTGGCAAATAATTTTAAGTTTTCTGTCATCCCGTACGTTGGGTCCTTACCTGTAACTCAACTTGCCAAGGTTCTTGCGGCTGTTTTTCTCCGGAGGTCCTCATGGTGGGAGGAGACTGCCGTTCTGCCCTGAGCTAGTCTGCGTGACAGAGGTGAGGTCAGAAAAGGAACTTGGATGGTCAGAGGCATCTGAACTCATGTTTAAATCTTCATCTGTAGAACCCTAAACAAACATACAAGCAATCACCAAAAAATATTACTCAGTGAATATAATGAAAGAGAGAGAGAGAAAGAAAGTACAAAATTTCAATATTCATAAACACTTGTGACTGTAAATGAGTTCTATGATAAATTTAGTTATTGTTATAGTAACAATTATAGCTAAAACATTTATTTGTACCTTTTATATGATTGAATACACACATTCAGCAAAAGAGTGGTTTGTTTCTATCACTGTCAAACTCCAACACAGTCAGGATTGAACATTTAAAAAACCACCTTCTACTTCAGTTCAGACAAAAGGAATGAGAGAGTGAAAGACAAGCTAAGAGCTGAAGGTTTCATTTCAATAAGAGATCAACCTAAACAAGAGAGGGAAAAAAATAATTTACAGGGAAAGGGAAAATTGGCTTCTTCACAATCTGTTTGCAGGAAAAAGAGGAAACTGGCTTTAAAAAAAAAAAAAAAGGGCTGCAAAGTTTAAAATTGTATGCATTGTCTAGCAGCCAAAAAAGCTAATTCCACTAAATTAGTTTCCCTTAACAGAATAAATCATATAGCTACACATAGCTAAGCTTGCTTATAAAAAGTCAAGTCAGTGCCATCATAGAAGAACAAACTATATAAATACAAAAATAGCTAATTGAAACTATATAAGAGCTCACATACTATTTGTGCCATTTAGCACACCTCTAGTAGCTATTGAGATTTTTTTTTGTCAATTACAATCTAATGGTAAATATTGGTACTCTATTAGAAAAAATAAAAGGTAAATTTTTGGGACAATACATGAAGAAATTTGGGTAAAATAAATCATTAATGAGCATAATATTATTGGTAAAAATAAAAGGAACTGCCATAAGCACAATATATAACATAAGTAGCATATAATTTATCTAGCTAGCTAAGCTAGTTTTAGTATAAAATTAAAGATAATTTCCTTCATTTTAAGCGCTGTTAGAAGGCTAACACTGGTTTAAGCTTTGCCCATTCCTCCTCTGTATAGGTTTGCTTGTAGAAAGTAGCTTTAAAAAAACGCGAGAACCAACATACTACACAGTTTTAGTAAATTAAAGATAATTTCCCTCATTTTAAGCGCTGTTAGAATGCTAACTCACTGGTTTAAGCTCGGCCCATTCCTCCTCTGCTCTGCCACTTCAACCCGCTCGCTCCACTCCTCAGTAACCAGTTTAATAAAATGGGGATACCCATATTTCCACAGGGATACCCATATTTCCCGTAAATATAGATACGGGGGTACCTATTATTTCTGGAAGTATGGGTATGGGGACACCCATTTTTTCGTAAATATAGGTACCCGGGACACCCATATTTGGGGATACCCAAATTTACTTGACACCGGTTCATGATTAAAATGCCCTGACTACTACAATAGTCATCTGTAAATTCCAAGTATTAGTGTTAAACTATCTGTAAACTTACCACTTCAGTAAACTTCAGTAGATGACTAGTACACCTCAGGTGTTACTTGATCTATTGTGCCTGTACACTTGTCTTGGTAAAAGAAAGGAAACTTGATGTATATGCTGCACATAAATTTGTGAAAATCTTTGTAAACTGGGCTTTTTCATGTAGCTAGTGTAAATTAAACAATAAATTAAAAAAATGCATAAACAAATAATAATGAAACAAGGAAACACATGACTAAGTAATAAATAGCTAATTTTAGAAAGAAAATTGTTATTCAAATAACAGCTGTTGAAAAAAGATTAGCTATAGATGTGAACAGATGGAAACACAAGCCTCATTATTTAACGTTTGAAATTTCTGACATCATGAAATTTCAGCTACAGTTCATGTTTCATGTTCCATGAAATAGCTATGGAAATTCCAAATTTCATGTTTTCATGAAATTTTTCAGGAATATCACATTTCATGGAATTACATTACCAGGGCATTATATCATATTTCATGCACATCATGAAACTAGAGTAGAATGTGAAATTTCCTGTACCTGATAGTTCATTTGTAACTATGAAAGTCAAGCCTGACATTTCATATTAATTTCTGACTCAAACTGTACTCAGGAAATGCCACTTTTTTTGTAGTGCAGCAGTGTTCACTGAATGTATTAATAGAACACATAGAGCGTCAGACAAATTATTAATTTTGGCATATTTCCCCCCTTCTTTTTCGCTTTTTAAAACCCCCCTGTGCAAACTCCTGGCTACAGGCCTGTTTATATAGGACTAGTTTGACTTCAAACCTGCACCTTAAGTTTCTTTTTTAACCAGCTAAAGGGATTATAACAGTTTTAGTTAAATGACTGCAAACGGTAGACAGTAGAAAATATCCAGTAACCTAGAAATAGTTATTACCTGGGGTAACTCGCCTTATACAGCTGGGTAGGTAGTAACCAGCTTTACGTAACGCCTCCAGAATGTAACAAAGTATGTTACAGCCTAGTACTAGTGGTGTGCTTGAGCACAAATGGCGAGCGAGCCTAAAGACTATACTATTTTTATTGAATTCTAACACTGAAGCTACTGAAAATAAGGTCCAGTTTTTAAATTTAGCATACAGGGTAAAGGGATTTCAGTGCCATAGTAACAACTCTCTGCAACTGCTTGAATTGAAGGAAAAAACAACAACAACAAAACAATACACGTTATTTAAAAGTTTTCTTTGTGATATTCTTTAGCTAAGTAGTGGTTGTAACACACAATGCTTTGACACAGCTGGACATGCACCTACACAGACTTACCTTGGCAGTAGTCTAGTGGACATGTATTTTCAAGTAATACTGTTGGAGTAGGGCTTTATGACCATGACAAAGAGCGCATTGACTTTACCACCGCCACTAACTCGAATAGAATGGAAGTCCCTTAAGTTGTCAAGTTATTAACTGCACCCGCAAAAGAATTCAAAACGGTAAACAATTCAATTTCTAGGGTGATACGGGTACTGATCGATAAACCAGAGGATTCTGTTTAGTGCAATTTGGGACGGGGTCGACCACATAACTAACACAAAACGCGAGGGTCAAGTACAAAATGACATACATACGTCCAAACATATATACAAACTAGTGGTGTGCTTGAGCACATATGGCGAGCGAGCCTGATGTGTTAGGTAACATAAAACTAAGTATTGTTACTATGTTTTAGCTTAGTTCATGCAAACACTATAATAGCAGTTATGACCTTTTATTTCAGCAAACAAATACAAAATCACTCTCTTACCTGATTAATGGTAACTTTGTAGTATCAAACATCAACCATTCTGATAATCTCAATCACCAGTAACTCTTGAACAAGCTCTCAGCTACGAAATAAACCAGTGTTATTATTTGTAATTTTAGCCAACAAATATGGAATTACTACTTACATCATTCTTGAGTATTGATAACTTCTGATTGAAGTTACTTTGACCATCTGAATTACCTTGAATTCTTGACAACAAGCTCTCACCTACAAAAACAAAAACAATCAATTTTAGCACACAAATACAAATTATTTTCTTACCTCATTTTCTTGAGCAGTAACTTTTGTAGTACCAAATTTGAGCCAATCTGACTATTTGAATTTACCAGTCACTGTTGACAAGCTCTTAGCTACAAAAAAGAAAGGCCAGAGTTAATTTTGCATATTTAGCTAACAAATATGGAATTGCGTACTTATCTCAGCTTCCCTCAGAAGTAGTAGCTTCCTTAGCATTAATACTACGGCATTCTGACTATCAACGGCTCTTGACAACCAACAACCGGCACTCCGTATCCCCCCATAAAACGGCGAAGTTTTGAAATTAAGTCTGGAAAAGGGTCTTCAATGCCATAGTAACTGGTCGAATCAACTTTTTGTTTCTTGAAAAGCAAGCATTTTCGCAGGAATTTTCTCACACTTTGGAGCTTAAGTATAAAGTAAGGCTTGCTTAATGCTGTAGTTTCAGAATAAACTGGGGTCAAGCCTAAAAAGCCGTGTTTTTTGGAGAAAAACGTTCCCCCCGCGCGCGTTTAAGGGGCATACGTACCATCCCACATACATATATACATATAACGTATACCCGATTTTGCATTATCCACCCCTAATACTGTCTCGCTCGCTCGCCAATTAACGTTTTGTACAGTTTCTACGGACGCAAGTGATCCGTTTCCAGTCCCGGTGGGGCTTCCGCTCGTGAAACTACAGATAATGAACGCCCGTCAATTAAATCGTCAGTTGCGTTCGTTATTCCTGAAGTATGGAGTAAACACTTTGGAAGCTACCCCTTTAATCTGCTGTACAAATGGCATTACAGTACTGGCTTCTGCTGTCGGGATTGCTCGCTCCATGTATAAATGCGCGGTATGAAAACTGTACTTTAAAATTGTCTGTTCTTGAAGAAGCACTGTATGAAACTGATTCTAACGAGCGTTCTTTAAATCAGGCATTCTTTCCACCTGGGCAAGAAACCTCAAGATATATTTCAGTGACTTACAAGTTTCTTGATGATAACTGTACTGTTACTTATTATATCTGGACCATAGGAGGATTCTTGATCATCCAGCCTCCAAGTATGTTTAAGTTCACCTCACTCTTATTCAGCACCCCTGCTAACAATGTCAATGAGTTGATACTTACTCTAATAAGTCAGTGTCGAGAGTTGGCTGGCATTAGTGATAACTGCTCCTGTGATTCCCAAAAAAATGATAATCAGAGCCTAAATTTGGATATTCTAAGTCAGCAAGTAAGTATGTAGTATATCATAATTAGCTAGGTATCCAAATAATGAATCTTGTTCCACAGTTGGTAAATAATAGCTAACTATGTGAAGCTACTACCTAATTTTTATAATTGTTTTTACAGTTTTAAAATATAATATTTCTGTCAGGTTTATAATGTTGCCCAAGCTTATGTTTAAATTTGATAAATGTTAAATGTAAAAAAATACATGTATATAAGACATTCCTTGAGCAAGAACATGATTGTCTATGACATGCTTTAAAGGGGAAGTGAAGTATCAGGTACACTCATGTTACTCTGTGTATCAATGTAGGTGCAGTGGGGAATGTGTATTAGGTAAAGTACACACAATGTAGCTAGTATACATGCATTTGTAATGTGTATAATGTAAAGTATAAACAATGTAGCCAGTATGTGCAGTAGTAATGTGTAGTAATGTATAGTAAGTGTTGCTAGTCTGCAAGTTGATACTTGTTTTTGTAAGATGACCAAAAAATTAGTCATTTTTACAACTTCATTTAAATATCTTTAAATTTCTTAACACTAAGATATTAATACAAACTGGAGTTATATTAATAACTGACAAACGTATAGCTATTATATAGGAGTATTTAGTCATTGGATTAAAACATTTTAAGTATTTTATGCCTGACAAGTATCCAGACTCAAAGAGAGCTTTGCCAATTTATGATTAGAAAGTTTGTTTAATATCTCAATTAACTAATCTTTTGTTCTTTAATAGATATTAGTGTATTCTAAATACAATAATTATAACAGTATAGTACGTGATGACAAGTCATCTGCACAGGCTGTGTGTACAGATAACATTCAACATCAATTCTACAGCTTCAATTCTGTATTGTATTTAGTAGTCACTTTCCTGCTTCCTATTTTCATTGTTCCGTTCATTATAATGTATGTCCAAATCTACTTCAAAGAATTGGAAGAAATTTTACTCAAGCCTTCCAGCCATCACCACATAGCAGCACTAGTCCTGTGTGGGGTCTACACCTCTGTGTTTATATTGGTAATGGATTCTTTAGCAATTGTGTATAACTTTTTAGAGAAAATGGAGTATGGAGGCTGTGGTAATTGCAAAGCTGGTAACGATGTATTTATTTTAACAAATTTAGTAATAGAAGTAGTTGTTTTACTTGGTATGATTACTTTGATAATTTTGCTTCACCTTGAACCTCAGCATCTCTCAAGGTGCTTCATTTTAAATCACTCCAATATAAGAACATATAATAATGAAAAAAAGACTGAAGCTGCACATTTATGGTCATTGGTAGTATTCATGCTGGTTCCACTCTGGTTTGTATCCTCTCATATTGGTTATATAATAGTGTCATGGCTTACGGAACCATCTAAGAGCACATCTGTTGCGCTCTCAGTGATGGCAATGTATCTATACATTTACCTGACAACAAGAATTATGTATCAGAGGTTTAAAGATAGCTCTACTGAAACATACGATTTCAAAGCTCTCATAAAGGCTTTCTTTGGTGGACTTTGGACAATGTTAGGTGTCTGTATTGTTATTGCAGCTTTTAACATTCTTCCCTTGCCTACTAGTCCTTTAGCTAGTTACATTGAAAATATCGCACAAATATTTCTGGTTTATCTCGCTGCTCTTGTGTCTTATAAACTCATTTCTGTACAAGACTCAGACACCCAAAAATTTCTAAAAAACTTTGAAAAACGATGTGGTGGAGAAGATATTAGAGTCAGTTACCGTGTAATTAAAAACAACCTCCTAACAACATATACTGTCAACTCAATACAAGTTGAGATAAATGGAGCAAAACAAGTATTTACTCTTCCAGAATTAGAAGTGACACTCAAGGTTAAAAAACAAGGAGACGAAGTGACTAAAGCTAAGTTTCAACATGAGGTGCTGCAAAATGCTGCATTGCAAGAAAACCATATCGGGTGGCTCAACCAAAACCCAAATACACCAAGCCCATGGGTATCCTTAAAAAGCTTCAGAATTCTTCCCAATTGTATGATAGTAAGCTTTAGTGACAACCGTGATGCTGTGCTTCTTCCACCATACCGTACAGATTTTGTTATTCGCAGAGATATAAATAATAATATAAGTGCTTCCATACGACTTAGAGATCCTGCAGATATAACATTTATTGCAGATAAAAATATCCTTAGTGGTACTAGAGTACATATCAGAAATATTGCAATGCCTAACCTGATTTCTGTTGGTATCGATGGCAACAACAATGCACCAGTTAGTATTTCAAGCTTCAGCATCACAATCAATAATGGAAATGTATCGCTTCAATTCACAGATTATGACCCAGTTGGTTTAGAAATTGAAGAAACTACGTACACTGTAATTTTAGGATATTTCAGAAAGCTCTACACTGGGGATAAACAAGGCTTGCTAAAAGCTTATCTCACTACTGATTATCAAGATAATTATGCAAATGTAGGAAATGTTGTGGGAAGTATAGCTTCTAAAATGTAACTCACTAACTTTTAATGTACACAATTTATTTTTCATTAGTAAGAGCTACTTCGCCAATGTTGTAGTTGTAGTTGTTGTAATTGTTGTTTATGATGAAAGTGATATAACTGAAACTGTGGACTTCGTAATGAAAACATTAGCTAAGTTTTGCTCATTCACTATCAATTTCTTAAAATAATGCAAGAGTGAAAAAAAAAGCAACAAAAAAAATGAAGTGAGCAGAAAACTAAAGGGGCAGTAGTTATAGCAATCAGCTAAGTTTACCACTTTTCCAGGTTTTTACAGCTACCTCCCTCTGTTGTAGCCTACCCATCCTGGTTAGAGATAATAGCTGGGGGTTTGGGGAACCCCTATAGCCAACTTTATACCATGTGAGTTAAGGTTCTAGTACAAACTGTAGTAGTTAAGATATCTAAGGTAGAATAAACCACTTATTACACCCGTCAGAGTGATATGGCTAGATATTTCACTCTCAGGCTTTATTTCACTCGCCTCTGGCTTGTGAAAATAAATTAGCCTGCTCTTGAAATATTTAGCCATATCACACTCTGACTCGTGTAATAAGTTTAAGTTTTAATTAATAATATTATTGGTTGTAAAAACGAGAAAATTTGCTATTATTATAAGTTATATATATATATATATATTATATATATAATACACTTGTGTGTCACAGTAATGCCGACGACGGTGACCGACGGTGTGTGCATTCATGAATAATTCATGAGCTTGGTATGGTTTGGTAATGCTTTGTCATCTTATGGTAGGTAAAGTGTGAAAGGGAAGAGAAAACAAAAAGGCAAGCAATTAATTGGTAATAAGTGGTTTATTCCACCAAAGATATCTTCTCAGCAGTAGTTTGTGCTTGGACTGGTAACTCACAGCATAAGTTGGATGTATAGGGGTTCCCCAGCTGAGTAGGCTACACCAGAGGAAAGTAGCTGTAAAAACCAAGGAAATTGGCAAGTTCAGGCTTGCTATAATTAAGAGGGCAATGAGCTTGCAATGAGTTATTTCACTGGTCATGTACCTAAAGATATCATTGTGAAGATATCTAGGGTGGAATAAATATATATTATAGTAATTATATATGTTATAGTTATAAACCAAAATTGAGGTTTGTATGCGATTTATAAACTCCGAGACACGAGGGCGCAGCCCGAGTGGCGAGGATTTATAAATCGAAATACAAGCCTAATGATTTTGGTTTATAACTATTTTATAGCCCAAACATAAACAACGAGCAAAGTATAGCGTTAGCTATCTTAGTAATTTTATTAAAGTACCCAAACTCTTCATTACTCCATTTTGCTTTGATCTGCCTTCCACCATAATTATGGTTGCTAAGAACTATTATATCAGACTTTTCTCCCGCTAATACATTTTCTTACTAGCATACCAGACTGTATCCGATTTATAGTTCTTAGCAACAAGAGCGGTAGCTATAAATAGTAATTATTACATGAGTATTACATGAGTTAGTGTGTTATGGTGAAATATTTCATGAGCAGGCTAATTTATCTTCACTAGGGAGTGAAAATAAAGCCTGAGAGTGAAATATCTAGCCATATCAGGGTAAAGTTGGTTCAAGGGGCTCCCCACACCCCCAGCTGATATTTTAGCAGCTGCTCTAACTGGTTGAGTAGACTAAACCAGTGAAAGGTAGCTGCAAATATGGGGGAGGGGGGTAAGTGGCTATAATTTGGCTATGAGCTGCAATACAGCTGAAATATCAAGGGTCATGTACCTAAAGATACATTTGTGAAAATATCTAGGGTGGAATAAATAGTACTTATAACTTGAGTCAGAGTGTGATATGGCGAAATATTTCACAAGCAGGGAGTGAAAATAAAGCCTGAGAGTGAAATATCTAGTCATATCACTCTATGGATTGTAATAAGTATATGCAAGATATTTTCACCAAGTAATTTGTTGGTAACTCTTGGTGTAAAATTGGCCATAAAACTCTCTAGGGCTCCTTACACCCCCAGCTGATATTTTAGCAGCAACATTTGGAATATATATATATATAATATAACAAGTAGCTCAGTGGAAATAATATATACATTATGAATTGTGAAAACGATTTAGTTTATGGATAATCTGTGGCATCACACTCACATAAATACATTATTCACTGTCAACAAATTAGATCAATTAATATTCATTTCAGTAGCTATTAGGACCTACAAACTGTTTTATCAAACTAGTGTACCCGTACTAAAAATTTGATCATATGACCTTATAATAAATTCAGCTATTTGAATTTTCTGACCGTGAAAATGATATAACATTAGGCATGTAACTACAAGCTTAAATGTTTTTAAATAATGATTAATAAATCGTTTACAGAGAATATGCATTTCTTTCAGATAATGTCTTCACAAAAATTACTATTAGCAACAATATTTAATTTTGTGCTAGTATATGTAGCATCAATGACCTTATAATAAATTCAGCTATTTGAATTTTCTGACCGTGAAAATGATATAACATTAGGCATGTAACTACAAACTTAAATGTTTTTAAACAATGATTAATAAATAGTTTACAGAGAATATGCATTTCTTTCAGATAATGTCTTCACAAAAAAAATTGGTAAATACTTGTTTTAAATGCTCAGTAATCATGTTTCTTTCTTCTTCCCCACTGGACAAAACTTGGAAATATAATATCATGGCGTAGTTTTCATGTACTCCTCATACTGAGGTCCAACTATTTTAATCTAGTCATATTCTTTAAAATATGCCACTGCTACCAACATTTTATTGTGTCTTTATCAGAGCAAAGACTAAATGACTGACTGTCTGCAAAAAGAATGGAAACACACCACACGGCCTGTAGCTATCAGATATTAGAACTGACAAATACTAATACAGTTACTTATATTATAGACAACCAGAGAATTTTTGGAAATTTTTCTTTTTCACACTACAGAAACCATAAGAACCTATACCATAGTGGGAGTAACCCGGAATCCCAGGAGAAGACCTGTATAAGCTGGGTGTCCTCATAATACTTGAGACTTCGGTAGTATCCCTTTCGCTAGCTTTATACAAATTTTTCTGAATTACTTTCTTGTGAAAGTATTTGTTGACACATTTTCAACGAACACAACATTATCTATGCTGTTTGCTGACCACTCACGCTGAGTGTGAAGGAAGAGTAATAATGCAAAGTTTTTTCTTTCACATTGCCTTGTTACAGTCACCATTTGGCTGCTTATTAGCTATTCCTTACAGTTAGAAGAGGAACACCACGCCCACGTGATATTACAGATAAAATACTACACATTGAGGTAGATGGAAAACAAACAATGAAACTAACTAACAAACAAAATGTCATCTTCATATGAACTATTATAGTGATAAGCTACCTTGTTTGCATGCAAAACAGCCGTAACACTAAAATATTTTATCTCTTGTATAATATTTAAATACACAAAGTTAGCAATACCACATAAAATTTAACTTAAATGTAAAAACTAATGCCTGAAAATAATTCTACACCTCAAAAACCCCATGTTAGTGGTATTACACATATCTCTGGAATGTTGGTCCAAATTTAATTTTTTGCAGAAATGAATTAAATTTGCAAATTTTCCCAAGTTCTTCACTGCTGACGTCATATTGCAAACAAGTGGTTATGAATTTTACTTGATACAAAATAGCTAGAAATTATTAATAGTAACACTACCGGATTGCAAGATATTACTCTTGCTACTGAATTCTGTGAAATAAATTGCAAATATTGTGAATTCCTCACTGTAGATAGAAAGCCAGCAAGTTGTTTTGAGAAGCTGACTATATGAATAACATTTTAGGGCAAAAAGAAAAACTGTGAACTTGTGAATGTGTTCCTCAGGGAAGATCTGATGGCGGAGGTGGACACTCTTCACCAGAGCTCCAACAAGCACAGCGAGCAGAGCATATTTGAACTCAAAAAGAAAGGTCATTAATCTAATTCATTGATTGTGAGTAGCTTACAATAGTCACATGATACTTAAGGGTCATCCAATAATTGCCTTCATATGTGGGACACTGCCCACAGAATGAACTGACAATTTGTTATTGGTTCACTTGACACTGTAACTTGTTTCAGAACATTCTAGTCACCCATTTATTGAGCTTGTTCTAGAACATTCTATTCACCCATTTATTGAGCGTGTTCTAGAACATTCTACTCACATGTATATATTGAACGTGTGCAGTGTAGCACACTTTATTTATGTTTCACCCGTGGGTGGACTGGCTTTATATATTGCATGGCTTGGTCCACTCCCTTTTAGTCAGTCTCACCCTATGTTCACCTGCATCATTGTATAACTAAAAATATTGCATCTCCTGTAACTTCCTGGATCTCCCTGGGTGGTTAGGAGGAGCTATTAGTTAATGATCAAGAGGCACAGACTAGTTCCAAAATACTTGCAAATAATTTTTACAAGTTTACAAGTTGATTGTTAAAACAGTACATGCATTTTGCTATAATCAATTAAAAAGAATAAAATATAAACACAAAAACATTCAGCATAGAAATTAAATGATTTAGTTAATGCTAGGATTTATGAGCTATTAAGGGTAGAATCTAGAAATCGCTAAAATTAACAAAAGGGGTTAAAAATTAATTTGATAGATCTTATTCATGAGCATTTTGTAGGGATTTTGCAAAAATACTAGAGTAGTATAATGTGGGACTCGGGTTTAATGGAAGGCAAATTTTCAAGTAGTAAACTTCCGCTGCCGCCAGATTCTGCCCACAGTACTTAAAGATTTCTTACTGGAAGTTCTTAATATAAGTTCAGTAGCCAAAATGTTAGAAAAGTAGAACAAATGAAGTGGCACACTGTGCTTAATAGCTAGCTGCCTACATGTGAACATGCTATCTAACAATACACATACATTTCCGATCCAAGTAGGTAATGCAATACAAGACCAACTGGTAGGCGTGTAACTTTTCCTGTTCTTGTTGGATGACTGAAAAGAAGGATCCATCTAATGAACAGAAGGCTTTCATTAGTTATGTGGAAGGAAAATATTCTAGTACGGGGCTATAGCTAGAAAGCTAAAAATAAGCCTCTATGCTGTACAAGGAATATTAAATAAGGATAAAGAAAATGGATGTGTGAAAGACAGCCCAAAATCTGGTCATTCATTGTCCACAACTTCAATTGAAGAAAAAGAACTTACTCGACTAAAACTTAACAATAGGAAAGCAACATCAAAAATTTTGAAAGGTACTTTGATGATTCTAGAGGAACCTCCATCCCACCTAGAACAGTTAGAAAAGAACTTTTGCAATCTGGATGATGAGGTTATATTGTTGCTAAAAACCTTTTTGTACTGCAACTCATAGAAAAATGGCTGAACTAGCATTGCGAGAGTATTTTAAGTGCTAGCTGAGTAAGTACCTTATCTTCCCTTATAGTTGTAGGCCGCCAACTACTAGATTTTGACCTATCATTCGCAAATCCATTTTCTTTATCTTTAATATTCTTTGAACAGCATAGAGCCTTACTGTTAACTTTCTAGCTGTAGCCCTGGAAATCTTTTCCTCATTCAAAGTGACTAACAAAAAGCCTCTGTTAAATAGACAGATCCTTCTTTCTTTTAGCAATCCAATAACATCTGAAAGCTACTACACCGACAACATGGTCTACTATATCCAATTAAACTTAACTGCACATGTGTACTTAGCAAACTATGCTACTGACCACAGGCTGAAATTCCGTAACAACTGCTAATTAATAATAAGGCTTTTACTTAGTATACGTTTGTGGCTATCTGAGTTACAAAGGCTTATTTGTTCAAGTTAAGCACTACCCAACTTCATCTTTTAATATCAAGATTCAATTTAAATAACATTGTTAGTCCCATTAATGGCTTGCACTGACTTTAGTCAAATATATGCTGACAGATAGCTAGATGGTAATAGCTATGATGCCCATGAATTAAATTGAATTTAGCTTCGGGTGTACTTGGTTTTCTAAGGTAATATGAATGTTTAGTGTGCTGAGATAAAAGTTGATTAACTTAATCTATTGACTGTGAATAGTGTGTATAAGAGTGAATATTATATATTATTGTAGTCACATGACATATCAGGTCATCCAATGATTGTATTTGGCTGTCATTTAGTATATATAATACTATTTCCAATACACTGTTTATATCTCTAGTTCCAAATGCTTGCAAGTACCTTTGCTGGTGTGTTATGCCTGGCAAGCCTTTCTTTGGCTTGCAATTACAGTACCTGTGATCTGCTGTCTCAGTTAGAATGTGCTCTTTATACTACTGATTCCAATGAGCGAAATTTAAACAGAGCCTTCTTTCCACCAAGGAAACCAACATCGAGATACATAACTATAAAGTACAGGTTCAGAGAGGATGATGACTCTACTTCAGATGATAGCTCTAAGTGTACAGTATCGTACATATGGGCAAGTGGTGGCTTCCTCTTGATTCAGCCTCCAACTATATTTCAAATGACATCTCTTCTCTTCAGCTATCCTGCAAATGACATCGAAAATATGAATCTAACATTTCCTGTGGAGTGTCGCAAAGTGATAAATGTCACTGGTGATGAATGCTCCTGTTACCACAAAGAGAATCAAAATTTAGATATACTCTCACAACAGGTAAGAATATTACTTCAGTAAATCAAGGCTTGATTAATTTTGACTGGACAATCTCATATAAAAGGTCATAATTTGCGGCATAGAAACAGCAACACTCTATTAAACTTATCCCTGAAATGATAATACCCCTAAAATGAATGTGTATTAAATTATATGCCCTGTTTATATATTATATAAAATAATTATAATATATATAATGTGTAGATTATGCAGTACTCCAAGTTCAATAATCCAGATTCTGTTGTTCGAGATGTGACCTCCACTGCACAAGCCATATGTGTGGAAACCTTGGAAGATGGATATTACGAACACACAAATGTTAGCTTGTATTTGGGTGCAGCTATAGCCTTGCCTGTCGCTACTTCGGTAGTAAGTACACTAGTTGTATGGAAACATTATGAAGTCATCATTTTGTACGTAGAGAATAAAAGGAAAAAGCCCAATGCAGTGGGAATGGCCATGGCGGGAATTTATATTACTCTGTATATGTTATGTATGGATATCTCAGCTGTCTACTATTTCATATCTGGACGCCATGAATACGGTACTTACGATACTATACGCAACACTTTTAATCTGCATTTGACATGGTGCACTCTTGCAGTTGAGTTTCTAGCATCTTTGTTTATACTATTCTTTTTTTGGGTCTTTATCAGCATGAGGTATGAAAAAAGTATTGATAAAAAAAAAATAATGGTCACAATTATTAAACACATAGCATACATCTTTGCTGTTTTTTATATTTTTTTATTCGCAGCTTTTGGAGTAACATTTTTTGCCTACAATTCAATTGTTGAGAATTTAAGTTTACAGTTTATAATCACCTCTGTGACTATATTTATTGCTTTTGCTTTGATCTTGCTTATATTTGATATCTCAAAGCGACACAATGATTTTGTGGTATATTTTATTGTAATTCCAATTACATATTTGTCTGCTCATGTAGACTACATTTTCACAGCTTGGCTTACAGAGCCTTCCAAGACTACATCTGTGGCAATCCTGGCCATTGCTGTGGTATTTTACTTGTTCATAATGAGCCGGTCTATATACAATTTTATGAAATTTGAAGATGATAGAATATCATTGCTTTTAACTTTCTTTTTGGGGTTTGGAGGTGTTGGTCTAGGAGCAGTACAAATAGCTGCATTTTACATCATTCCAATTCCTGCTATTCATTTAGCTGACTACCTCGACAATGTTTTCCAAATCAGCTTGGTAATTCTTGCTGCTCTCATATCTTACAAAATTCTCTCCACTGAAGATTCAGATGCAAGCAAGTTTTTCAAACAATTTAATAAAGCTAAAAAGGATACAATGCCTAGCAAAAAATTATGGCCTTACAAGTCTTTAAAACTTGATGCAAAAATAACAGCAGAATATTGCAGGAGAGAATGGAGCACAAAGAAAGAGCATAATCAACTATATTTGTTCACTGAACTTAAGAAGTACAATCTTCTTGTATCACTCCCTGGACGTGACGATAAGAAATATGTAACAGTTCCAGTTTCTGATGTTACTCTTACATGTGGACCTTTACCATTAGAATGTGAAGAAGTTCATTATCCACTAACAGACACAATGTTGTCCTTTAAGGTTCTCAATTATAATAAGAGTGTATCTGTCAGTCTAAGAGAAGCTACTTTAGGAAAGTCTCTAACTAATTGTGAGCTTCGATTTATTCGCCAAAATAACACAGGATCATATTTGGGAACTCTCTTCAGAAGTATGATACAATGTGACACCAAAGATATAATTGCAGAGCCAACAGTTATTTCCATTACCATACCTTGCTGTATCACCAAAAATGACTTGATTAATTCAACTCAAGGTATGTATTGCAGATTTGATAACTCATTTAACATTACTGTGGTAATTCCTTCTCAAAGAAAATATATTAGAAATGATTGTTATAAAGTGCAAAGCCTTACAATTATTCCAGGTGATAGTGCTTCTGTAAAAATAGTAGTGAGAAACCCTCCAATTATAGGTTACAGTATTAGCATAGGCGCTGATAAAATTCTAACTTATCATTTTTGTCGCATGGATGTGCCTATGGAGTTAGAGCGATATTGTATTTCTGTATATTACTCATTTTTAATGAATCAAAGTGATATGGATTTACAAACTACACGTATTAATGGTCATAGTCACCTCCTAGTGCGTAATGCCAATAGAGAAATACTATCGATCCCTGCTTCACATATACAGAATGAATGTGCTTCAGTATTGTTAAGAGCTAATTCGAACTTGGGATCCACCATTACGACTAATCAATATCAAGCCAAGTCATTTAATGAGAAATTTACGTTGCATTATAGCCCAACATATCAATTTAGGTTCTGTTCAGATGTTCCAGACCAAAATAATAATATTGATATTGGGGACAATGTAACAACATTACAACTCCAAAATTTTAAACTGGTATTCACTCAAATAAGGAGTAGCAAAACTAAGTTAAGAGTAACCAATAATCAAGGTGGACAAGAACCTAACATTTTGGAAGTTGTTTTCTCTATAGATGACGGTGAATGTAAGCTTAATGTGCCTGTTCCTACTAATTCAGATATTCATTCTTTAGAATTAAAAGGACAAGATCTTGCCAACAAGGTTCCTTCCTTCTTGTATTTTCCCAGGGAAAATCCTCAGGAAGCTCCTGATGAGTTTGAAGATGCAGGATTAGCATGTGGTGAAGCTGTGCACAAGTTCAGATTAGCATGACAACATACTTCTAGCTATTATTTTTGTATTTTTTTTTTCAACTGTAGAAACTGTGTGTCTATAATGTTGACTATAATTATACTATGTAATGGAGTGCTATTATTAGGTAAAATTATGATTATATTGTGTGATTTTTTCCATTGAAATAAAATTATGATTCCAGTTAGTATAGTGTTGATGGTAATGTAGCTCATAGACTTATTGTCAAATCTTGTTGACAAAGGTGATATTATAGCAGAATATTATTTAAAATTGCATGGTAAAAATAGATGAATATTATTGGATTTGGTATTCATGCTTCTGGCTCTATACAGTGTATTTATATAACAAAATTGCCAATATCTTTTACTCTCACAGCAATTGAGTAGGAAAAATGATCCAGCTACCTGCAAAAGGCTTCAGGGCCGTAGGCGGGGGGAGGGTTCAGGGTGTTAAATGCACCCCTCCCCCCTTTAAGGTAAGGATATTCATAGTCTGATACACATTCAGCATCCATAGGTGCTAACGTTTTTAGAATTGCAGCAGGGACAATAACATAAACCCCAAAGTATTGACTACACCCCTAGGAATTAAACATTCCCATTAAAAAATAAGTTTTACTAAAGTTCAAATGGGTCGGCCTTTTGGAGTCGTCCAGATGTAATCTAGAGTGTGGACAAAATCAAGATTTACAACCTGTGAAAATGGGGACAAGCAATAGAATTTTTTAAAGTTAATGGGGACAGGGGAACAATGAATTATCCCAGCATAATAAGAATTGTTGGCACCTATGTAGCTCTCTTCAGATTCAGATAATTTGTTATATCTAATAAAGCTGGATCTATTAGCCTCAATTCTCGAGACTTTCCCAATGCTGATACTTTTTTTGAAGAATTTCATCACTGCAAAGTCAGATGTTTGGAATTTCTCCAAACCAATGTCCATATAGATGCTTAGTAAGCCCTAAATATTATGCTCTATTGAGTGCACTCCAATAAAAAAATTTTTTTTTATTGCCCTTTAATTCTTGTTCTTGCAAAATGTTCAGCTTGAATAGTTATCATCAATCTACCAATATGCAACAGTACTGCTAAGGCTATTTGACACTTCTTATTAAGTTGCTGATATTGACATGTTATATAGTATTAGAACCCGTTGCTATATTGTTACTAGGTGTACTAACTTGGTAAGTGTGCACTATTTTTTGCCTTTAGGTATTATAAACTGTGCATACTAACTACCCTTGGGGTATTGCTATTTTTGAGTTTTAGTTTAATAGAATAGGCCAGATAAAGCTGTGTGAGGCCTGGATATGATATGTGAGGGTCTACTACCCTCTCATATCCAACCTATACGGGACCAGCCCTAGTTGGGACAACTCTCCTGACAACTCTCCTGCTGACCGCTCTCCTGCTGACCGCTCATACTCATACCAGGAATTTACCATAGCTAGCTGCTTAACTGTTTACCACAGAGCAGAGCAGCCCAGGGTAGAGTTAGATCTGGAGATAACAGCTGGCAGCTACAATGCTAAAGTAAACCTGTCAGGTGTGCTTCAATTGAATTTTAATTGAATTTTTATTTTGGGCCGGAAATTCGCTTGACACCGCCATATTTGTGCGAAAATGCTGATAAACCAAGTTGCTAGTGGAAACTGTGGGCTGGCTTTGGGTAAACGGGTTCTAAAATAGTTAGAGCATGGCTCAGGTACTGGTGGTTTTAGTGCACAAAGCCCTCTTGGCCCTTGGGCTTCAGTGCACTAAATCCACCAGTACCTTATGCTCTAACTATTACATAACTTATATTCAGAGAAGTATTTTCGCAGAAGTCAATGTGTAAGTTGCCGTTTCAGTACCTTGGCAATTTTCAAAATAGGTGTGGCTTAAATGTGGTCAAGTTTTGTAACTCCTTTTTGAAACTGCTGTCTATGCCCCTGGTTTTTGGAGCAAACAGCAATGAACTTTGACCTTTGGATTAATAATGTAGCATTTGCCTAATTCATCAATCTATAATATGTGTATATACATAACATTTATATATATATACATAA
>WLWD01005828.1_pt1 | contig 47618 bp, 30 predicted proteins | sample 6712731 | NCBI WGS metagenome assembly WLWD01 (sample SAMN12718690, study PRJNA576275) | sponge metagenome | isolation source: marine sponge | host: Mycale hentscheli | place: New Zealand: South Island, Marlborough, Capsize Point | collected 2014-11-01 | reverse complement strand
GAATATTCCTGAATATCGAATGTCGAACAAGGAATTATGAATAAACGAAGGAAAAAACTTCAAAATTCGACATTTCTTGTTGGTCCCGTGGGATTGATTGATATTATTTTTTTGCGTTATCTATTACAGCATACTCAAAAGTGTAAACTATCCTGTAAAACATCTCAAAATAAACGTAAATAAAATGGAATTACTCACATCAACGTACAAAGAAAGAATTAGTGGTGTTCTTAGCTGTTTCGATAGATTGATAATAACGGGGACACTTCCTCAAATATGTTATGCCCAAGGGATGGCATCCTACCTTTGTGGTCAAGGAGAACGTATTTTTGACTATCCCAAATTTGCGGAACCGTTTAAGAATCAATTGCGAGCCAATGCTCAACAGATAGCAAAAGGCAATAATATTGAAATAGAATTTGTGGCGAAATCACATATCCGCAAAGAAGATTTAGTTAAAAGTTTTGGATAAAAAAGGGATTCATACAGGCTTGGGCCATATTATTTCAGCCATGGAAGCCTGTAGCAGTTATAAACCATGGCATGACAAAGAGTCGGGCAAAACATTCCTCAAAGGTACGCAAGGTAAATGTTTGCACTATTACTTCTATTTCATTGACCCTTATCTTGGTTACGGCTATGTCAGAGTTCCTACCTAGCGCCCGTTTAAATTACAGATATATATTAACGGGAACAATATATTAGCCAACGAACTGGACAAACAAGGCATAAAGTATTCTATGATAGACAACGCATTTGATTACATCGAAGATTTTGACAAGGCGCAAACTGTCTGCGAGAATATGGACATTCAAAAAATACACAAAAGACTTGATGTACATACTCAGTGGTCCCCGTTTTGCCATCAAACCTAATTTCTTCTTACTGAATCGTTTTTTGCAGGAAATATAAAGAAAACAAAAAATCAGAATTTTTTCAAGGTCAAATCGTTTTTCACGATGATATTATTTTTTAATTTCCCTGGTAACATTGAATTTATTTCCTCCTGACTCATATCGCCGTTTTTTTCTATACACTTCTCAAGGTAATACTGCAAGTAAGTTCGTGGATTGATATTATTCTGTTTACATGTTTGAATGATCGAATACATACAGGCGGACAATTCCCCGCCCCAAAGTGAATGGTTTCCAATATAATTGTTTCTTCCCAGAGCACATGGTCTTATTCCGTTTTCCATTTTATTATTATCCATCGGGATTTCGGGATTACCAACAAATATAATCAGTCCCTCCCAGTGATTTTTCATTGATATCATTGCTTTAAGTCTGGCTTCATGAACTTCATCTTCATCAGCCTTAATCTCAACGTTGATTTCTTTCCCCATGTCATGAATGGCTTCACGTAATCTCGAATCGTGTTCTAAAAACATATCACTTCCGGGAGGATGTTTTACTCTCTGATTATTAATTTTGTACAGTTCGGCGATTTTCAACAACCATTCCTCTGCCCATCTGAGCAGTCCGTGCTCTTCGGGATATTTTTTTTAATGTCAGTGAAATCTCTTCTCACATGAGCCCAGCAATAGGCCAGAAGAACCAAACCCAAACCGGCCAACATTTTGTAGGCAGAATACCTGTCTACATTCAATATTTTCAATTTCTCCTCAGGAATTTCAACTGGTCCTTTTAGTTGTACTATATCGGTAATCCCCAGAAGAGTTTTCGCAGGAACAGAAGCGCTTCTTGTGCCGTCAAGAACGAAAATAGCAACATCTTCAGATTTGAATCCCCACATATACCATAATTTTTTCATGGCGTCACAAAGCATGTACCAGCGAGTTTCATCAGCGTGCCATCTTATTCCATTTTGCAATTCAATAATAAGTTCTTTATAAAGAGGCTCCAAATAGGTTCCAAATATTGTTTTCAAACCACCGAAAACAGTTCCTGGAATCATATTGACTTCGTGTTGCTGCATGTCGAAAATTTGACGCTGAATCGGTATATGCTGTTGATATTTATCGATAAGAATATCAATCCATACTTCCAACCCATATTTTCCCTGCTGAATGAGTTTAGCCGGCATGGGAGCTGTTATTATTTTGGGAACGCCAGGGGCGTAATTCGCAGGAGGAGTATATTTACGCCTGATAGTACGTTCCACGTACCATTCGACTTTTTTTCTGATCGTGTATGATACTTCATCCATGCCGTTCTGTTCCGTCCAATTCTCCGCCGGAATTCCATGAATGACTTCTCCCTCAGGCAGCCTAATAATTCTATCCACAATCTGCAGCCCTCCAGGAATTTTCCTTCCATTTCCTTTGTGGCCATCCTGACCTCCGGATTTTCTCTTTTCCGTGTCATTGTCCTTCTCCGCTTCAGTCTTTTTTTCTTTCTCCCCAGCCGATTCGTCTTCCCCGGCATTAGTGATTTCTGATTCGCTGATTTCTTCAACTACAATAGAATTCCTATCCTCAACTTTGATATCTGACAATTTCAGTTTCTCACTCTTCAAACCAAAAAGCATAGATGCGAATTTATTCGCTTTACCACGTTCATTACTCAATTCTCGTTCCAGTTGCCGAATTCTTTTCTCCAGATCTTTATTCGCCTCTTTTTCACAATTCAATTCCCCTTTCTGCTGTTCAATCCGTCGCTTGAGTTTATTGAATTCATCCACGGCAGCATCAAAAATCTGACGGAATTGTTCGTTTTCCTTCTTCAGCTGCTCATTTTCTACTCTCAGTCGCGAAAGTTTGCATGTTTCCGGACATTTTCCGTAAGAATGATTATGTCTGATTGACCTTTGCGCTTTCGGCAACTGTTATTTCCCTTTGGTAAGATTTCTTTTTTTCAGACTTTCATAATTACACTGGCTGATTTCCTGCAGCAGGGCTTTAACTTTCCTATATCTCTCATTCATTTCTTTTGCCTCGCCGATTGATCCGGGCGGAAGATAAAGATTTTTAGTTCTACCTTCTTTTTTCGAACTGAGATAATAGCAGATATGTTTCTCTCCATTGTTACAGGTGCAGTTCTTTCCACATTTTGAGCGATACATGACAACTGAACCAATAATAATATCAAGGTTGCTCATCAGTTCCTTTTTTAATCTCTCTCTTTTTTTCATATCTGATATAATTCCTTAATTTAATTAAATTGCACGTATTAATACACACAATAACGCCAACGAAAATTAAATCAATGAAAAATTCGTCTTTTTTATTATTTTTTCAGGGATGGCTAAGGTGGAAAGCTAGGAGAGAATTCTAAAGAATACTTTAGCCGATATGTACTCTTGATTTAAGAAAGAATGAAGGTAGTATAAATGGCAACGTGGATCACTGAATACGTACCACTTTTGAGTATGCTGTAATAGATAACGCAAAAAAAATAATATCAATCAATCCCACGGGACCAACAAGAAATGTCGAATTTTGAAGTTTTTCCCTTCGTTTATTCATAATTCCTTGTTCGACATTCGATATTCAGGAATATTCTGGGAAAAAGCGTAAACTAACTACTTTCTGACGCCTGATGTGAAGCATCCCTTTGTTTCAATGTTAAATCATTCCTGTTTGGTTGTGGCTTGTCCACGTTAGGTCGTTGAAACATGTTGTTGTCGGCGCCGAAAAGCTAAAAGAGCGTGTTGCCGCTGCGTTTGAGAAACGGTTTGGTCTATACCCTCTTGAAGGGTTTGGCTGTACCGAATTATCCCCAATCGTCTCCGTCAATATTCCCGATATAAATCTTCAGGACGCCAAACAAAAAGGGACTAAAATCGGCACTATTGGTCATCCCCTTCCCAATATTGCAACCCGCATCGTTGATCCTGATACCTATGAAGATTTAGGCGTTGGCGTTGACGGCCTATTGCTGGTGAAAGGTCCGAATGTGATGTTGGGGTATTTGGGCGACGAAGAAAAAACGAATGAAGTGATGCATGACGGTTGGTACATAACGGGAGATATTGCTGCAATGGATGAGGATGGATTTCTTGCCATCAAAGATCGTTTGAGCCGGTTCAGTAAAATCGGCGGTGAGATGGTGCCGCATATTCGTATCGAAGAGGAAATTCACGGTAAATTAGGCGCCGATACAGAGCAAGTCTGCGCTGTAACATCAATACCGGACGAACGGAAAGGCGAATCCCTGGCGGTATTGTATAAAGGAGACGTCGATATTGAAAAATTAACAGAGCAATTAAGAGAGGGAGCGTTGCCAAATCTTTGGATACCAAAGGAAGATGCGTATTTTAAGATTGACGAAATCCCGCTGCTGGGGAGCGGTAAGTTGGATTTGAAAAAGATAAAGTTGATGGCAATGGAGCGGAGCGGCCAATGCTGAATTTAGGGGAAAATACATGAATCGCCACAAAAAAATTGAAAAATATACATTTAAACCGCCAAAATACTCAAACTTCTGGGCGCCCTTTATCTACTGGATCAGCGATACGTTTTATCTTTGTAGAAAGCATAAAGTCGCTGAAGTGGAAGTGACTGCCGGCGGCAAAGAACTGTTGGAAAAAATCAATAATAACGATTCACTGCTGATAACGCCCAACCATTCCGATCATGCCGACCCCCATGTCCTGACGCATTTGAATCGGTCCTATAACATACCCATCCATTATATGGCGGCGCGGGAAACCTTTGAAGTATACAAAGGGTTTAATGGTAAAGTCATGCAGCGGGTGGGCGTTTTTTCCATTGACCGGGACAGCGCCGACATTAAAGCGTTGAAAGAAGCAATGACTATCGTTTACGAGGGCGCGTTTCCGCTGGTAATGTTTCCCGAAGGTGAAATTTACCATCTTAATGAAAAGCTCACTCCATTAAATGAGGGCGCTGCCACTATTATGCTGAAAACGGCCAAAAAACTTAAAAAAAACGGAAAGAATCGAGGCTGCTATATCATTCCCACCGCGATGAGATATCGCTATATCGACGACATTGTCCCGACCTTTGCTAGGCGATGGATCAGTAGAGAAAACATATAAACCTGAAATCGGGGAAAGACCTAGATAAGCTCGGCGTAAGTCCTTCGGGTACGAATTGGATCAAGTTTGAATAAATGCGCATCCAGTATAAATGAAAATCGTGGCCGAGTCCTTCTGCCAATTTTATCTATTAAAATTACTACCGTAATTCCCGTTTCCCCATTAGTTTTTTCCTCCGAAGGACTAGCGTATTTTTATCTTCCAGCAACCATTCAAATTCTTCACCTTTCACCAATTCCATTGCATCAACAAGAACTACCGGCACAGTGACAAAGAAGGTGTTATTTGTCGGGCGACTTACTTTCTGTAACTTAACCTTATATCCCATTATTTCTCCTATTTCGAGCAAATTTCGATTTTTCAACTTGGTATAGATTATAAAATATATTAATCTCATGAGAATTCAATCTTTGAAAGGAGTGAAAATGACCAGATTACAACAATGCACGCGAGGAATCCCTCCCTCCCTTGAGGCTGAACCCGGATTTTCATCAAATCCTTGTTCGTCTGAACAGCAAGGCCACAGTCAGCAAAAATATATTTATCCGCAGCCGTATGCTTTTACACATTCATAACAAACCGATCAATTTTTCTCAGTTTGGCCGGGAATTGAATCATGACCCTGATACTATCAGCAAATGGCACTACAGATGCTCTGACGCCAATTATCAGTGGACCGAACTGGTCAGAAACACTATTGAAGAACCCGGTCATGCCGGAGAGTTGCTGCGCAAAGAACGTCTGGCCGAACAGCTCCTTAGTGATTCCCCCCGTAGCGGCGCCCCTGCGACCTACTCGGCAGAACAATATACGCTGATTGTTTCTCTGGCCCTTATGCCCCCATCTGAATACGATCGACCGATCACGCATTGGACAGCCCGAGAATTGACAGATGAAGTTCATTTGCAAGAAATTGCCCCCGGCATATCTTCACGACAAGTCCAGCGTTTTCTCGATCAGGCTGATCTGAGACCACATCGGAGTGAGTATTGGCTTAATCCGAGAATTGATGATCGGGAGGAATATGAAGACCAGGCCAAAAATCTCTGCGACCTATATCGTCAAGCCAAGTCTTTGGCCAAAAAGGCAATTCATCTTATATCTACGGATGAAAAAACCGGCATCCAGGCATTGGAACGGTTAGCCGAAACCAAGCCGATGCGTTCCGGGCAACCGGAGAAAATCGAGTTTGAATACACTCGTCATGGAACGCTTTGTCTGATTCCGTCATTTGACGTTGCCACAGGGGAAATTGTGACTTATCATCTTGGTGAAACCAGGGAAGAAGTGGATTTTGCAGCCCATATAGAAGCAACGATTGAAAGCGCACCGAAAGATGAGTGGATTTTCATAAGTGATCAGCTTAACACTCACAAATCAGAGACTCTGGTCAAATTGACAGCCCGTCTTATCGGTTTCAAAGGGGAGCTTGGAATTAAGGAGAAATCAGGCATTCTTGAGAATACCAAAACACGCGGAGAATTTCTGAGCGATTCGAGGCATCGTATCCGATTTGCATATACTCCCAAGCATTGTAGTTGGCTTAATCAGGTGGAAATCTGGTTTGGCATATTGGCTAAAAAAGTGATCAAACGCGGAAACTTCTCTTCCAAAGACGATCTACGCCAAAAGATCGTCGAGTTTATTGACTACTTTAACCGGACAATGGCCAAACCCTACAAATGGACATGTAAAGGAATTCCCCTGACAGTCTGATCGAACGATCCATATCATCAGGAAAAATCTTCGGATTGCCGGGGAGCATTCACCTCTGCCTGCATACTGGCAGAAATCGAGTCAAAGTGTCGTCGGAAGAGACTAAATGACTCTGCTGCTCCGACTAAGAAGAGCTGTTGAATTTTAAACCAATGAATTCCGACGCTACAGAACAAACGGGGTTTCGGCTTTGATATTTATAGTGAAACGCATCAAACCGCAGGCAATTAAACCCGAAACAATATTAAAGGGACATCGGAAGTATAGTTGGAAAAATAATCTGTGCATGTACTTGTCTAACATCGGCGCTACACATATTATGGTCTGTTGCGGTCTTCGGTTATTTGTGATTTGAGTAAAGATTGTGAAGTGTCCTGCTGCCAAAGAAACCAAATCGCATAACAAAATTGACAGCGGCGTCAAACGCTTGTCTTTCACAGATAGACTGCCACGTTCACCGGGTAGCTTGACGACTTATAATATTGTGGAAATCTTAGACAAATCCATACCCGGAATACATGAATTCGTACCCGAAGGACTTACGCCGAGTTTATCTAGATAGCGTTGCACGCATTTATCGATTTGGGGAAGCCATACTGACAATGAAAGAAAAAGAATTACTCACCATGGCGCTGGAAGGCAGCATTGCCGAGCGTTTACAGGAATTTCGCAACCGCTTGATTTGCGAGCAGGAACAAAAATATCTGAAGAAGATTGATAAGACCGGAAAACATCCGAGCCGAATTCGCAAAGTCAAAGGTAAAATTCAATCGATTATTCTGGAAACGGATCCTTCAGAACATCAGAAATTAGACGAGTGTCGCAACGATCTCGACCGCTTATATGCCGCGATGCAATTGTATAGTTATCCCGGGCAATATGTAACCGAAAAATCCACCCCGAATCGCATTGCTGAAACCATTCTCAAATTTGAAGAAGATGTATTCGGCGAATACAAGATAAAAGGTCGTCGCAAAGCGGATGTGATATTCTGTGAACCGATTAATCTCTTTGACTTCGTTGATGACGACGGCAACTCACCGAAAACAGCTGTTGGCGATATCACCGAGAAAATCGCATCAGCGATCCAGAGCGTTTTATCCTGATTCATCCATGCGATTTCCGATGCGGGCACATCATTTCATAATATGTTGAGATTGATATGCTGGTTTTCCTTTACGCAGTTGCATCGATTCAACAAACCGTATTTTTAGGTTAAGTTTGAACTGTATCTGTTAAGTTGAATTTTTGTGGGGCTCCTGATTTGTGAAGCAAATCTTTGGAGTGCGTGCGGCCTGACGCCGCTTTGGATTCCCACGGAGTGGGGGAGAGCATGGACTGCCGTTGTCCATTTGCTTGAGCATTAAGAGTTTTTCTTGAAAATACCGTCACTCATTTTCGCTCCGCGAACTTTCAAAGCGGCGTCAGGCCGCACGGTCTCCAAAGTTTATCCGCCGTAGTTCCCTGAACATAGGTGGGACGCTCACAATCGAGCGTCATAACCTTCTTAAAACCAGTGCGCTATAGTATCTTATCAATAATATTCGTGTATTTTTTGGCAAGAGTTTAATAATTCAGAGCTGGAATCAATATGGTTTCTTTAAGTTTTTGAGCGGTTATAACCAGTTCTTTTCCCAACTTTGTCAAGTAGTATTTGTATGTTTTACCTGCCCTTTTTATAAGACCAAACACATTAAGTCTTTTAATAAGCCTTGATGTTTTGCTGGTATTAAACGCGGGTAGTCTGGCCCTTATATCTTTGTTTCTAAATCCTGTGATGTTGTATTCCCCCCGCAGAACAGTAAGTAATAAGGACAGGTCTTCATGATAAAATAAATTGAACCCTTTGTAATTCCTGTTGCTCTGTTTTTTAGCTTGTGTGATTTTGTCGAGTCTTTTACGTCCGACTGTTTTGTTGTCAAAGGCAGAAATAAATTCCAAATATCGTTTATTGGAAGCCCTGAACAATAAACCTAACACTGAAAGGCTGTAAATGTTTTTTTTCAAAGGGGCATAGCACATGGATTTGCTGCCGTCGCGGTGTTCAACCTCACGGTAGTGTTTAAAAAAACTGATATCATTAGTTGTGGTTTCAAGACGGAGCAATTTGGAGAATTTGTCATACATTTTAATTGAGCTTTTACCCATTGTATGTTTAATACGGCTCCCTTCGATACGGATATTATAATTGTTGCCTATTTCGCCCTGGCATCTGGGATCTATTTTGTGTCCGAGAAAAGTGGCAATGTTATCCGGTTTTACCGTATGCATAGCAGTCGCAGTCAGTTCTGAATATATCGATTGTCGGTCTTCCTGGTTTTTAAAAACAATATCTGCAGCATATTCAGTCTGCATTATGCTCCAATGCAACGGTGTTTGTTTTTTCATGACAAATATGCGGTCATAAGGGGCCTCAGAGTCTCTACAGCCTGCCTCCAGGGAGTCTTGACAAGCAAAGAGTCCCTGAGCCATCGGATAAACTGAAACGACCTCTGAACGGCTTTATAGGGTCGTGTAACAAGCGGGTTTTCTTTTCTTCCGGCCTCCTTGATCTTTGCCAGATCCTTTTGAATTCTCAGGGTTCTCTTCTTTTCAATCTTGGTATCGGAGATGCCTTCTTCGGATTCAAGTTTACGTTCCAGGATTAAGGTGAGGTTGTGCGCCAGAACCATGAACTGCGCCTGGACACATTTAGCGTTCAATGATTTTGCCCAGGCCCTGTTTTCCATCAGTTTATTTTTGAATTGGTCGAACACTTTTTCAATGTCCCATCTCTTCTTGTATCGGAAGTTTGAACGGATAAATCCGTAACTAATTGAAAATAAGCAAGTTAACTTTTTCTTGCTCGATTTTGTAGGCAAGACAGTTGAAATTCTAATATGTCATGTTCTACTACAATTGTTATTTTGCTCTGCGCAGCAAATGTGAAGTAGGGTAGACAAATCGCTGTTTTTTACAATTTTGAGCGTAAAATCGATATTTTCTTCCAAACTTCCGCTGTATATGAAAGTGATCAACCCCGGCGGCAATGTCATTTCGTTTGTCAGGAAGACAAATCTCTTTCCAGTTGCCGGTTCAATGTAAACAATTTTACGCAACCTGCGACCGCTATTTGTTACTCCCGTCCGGTCCGAGATTATGCCTGCATTGCGGGGATCCTCCCGGTCAAACTCACGGTCGTCACAGATTAGTAAATTGGTATTCTCCTTCATTCGAGTGATGATGTAAATCCCCTTCGACTGCTTCCAGTTATTCCACTGGACGAAGTCGTAGATCGCCGGATCATAGGCTCTAATTACCTTTCGCCCTGTCGGTTCTTCCATACGCAGGGCATTTGCCTCCAAGCGTTTCAACGCGGTTATATCATGCTCTTTTTTCACCTTCGGACGAGCTACATCCAAATGAATCATCGTTTGAGTCCGAAGATTCATGGCAAAAAAATGTCCGACGGGGTAACGCTTCTGATCAATTCGCTGGTCATGAGCTGAGCTTCCATGGCAATGACCGTCTGCGGCGTAGATCGCGACTCCATCAAGTTCGGCATGCTCTGCAAAGGGATCGTCTTTTGCCGTGGCGATCTCATCGGCTTCTGCTCGAACTGCACAGGCAATGTTTTGGGTAAGTCGTAGCCGCCTCTGGCTTTTCAAACTGATAAAGAACCGGCTAACGGTGATCGCCAGCTTCAAAATCGTCATTGCTTTTTGAATCCAGTCTCGTCCGCTACGTACATCGTTCAGGCACCGCCCAACCCCTGCCTTCAAAAAATGCTCGTCGGGGAATTCGGGGCAATCCCTCTTTGCCTCGGCCTTTACCAGTGCTCGCAGCATCGGGCTGTAGAATTCATTCTCGACAGTAGTTGCTTGTGTTTTACTATTCATTATTTTTCCTCCTTTAAATTTGTTGTTATTAATGAAACGCCTTATTGCAAAGGCAGCACATAATACTTCAATTTAAAGCCATAACATACTAATAATAAGCAGTTTATGTTTCAATAGAATCGCCGTGAAAGACTCTTGCAATATGGCCATACGGTCATAGCAGCGGCATTTTACATTAAACAGGAGGTGTCTGTCGTACGGGAGTACGGGCGATTTGATGAGAGCTCTCAGTGCATGAAATAAACATCTTCAAGGCCCCATTATGAGCCATGTTTTTCAGGAATAACCAACACCGTTGCTCCAATGGCATACCTGATTGAATGATGCATGTACAGGACAATATGTTTTGGCTAGTTCATCAAGTCGTACGTATTCAGTGATCCACGTTGCCATTTATACTACCTTCATTCTTTCTTAAATCAAGAGTACATATCGGCTAAAGTATTCTTTAGAATTCTCTCCTGGCTTTCCACCTTAGCCATCCCTGAAAAAATAATAAAAAAGACGAATTTTTCATGGATTTAATTTCGGTGTACTATGCGTTGTATTAAACGTGCAGAAATTTAATTAAAAATTAAGGAATTATATCAGATATGAAAAAAATAGAGAGATTAAAAAAGGAACTGATGAGCAACCTTGATATTATTATTGGTTCAGTTGTCATGTATCGCTCAAAATGCGGAAAGAACTGCACCTGTAACAATGGGGAGAAACATATCTGCTATTATCTCAGTTCGAAAAAAGAAGGTAGAACTAAAAATCTTTATCTTCCGCCCGGATCAATCGGCGAGGCAAAAGAAATGAATGAGAGATATAGGAAAGTTAAAGCCCTGCTGCAGGAAATCAGCCAGTGTAATTATGAGAGTCTGAAAAAAAGAAATCTTACCAAAGGAAAATAACAGTTGCCGAAAGCGCAAAGGTCAATCAGACATAATCATTCTTACGGAAAATGTCCGGAAACATGCAAACTTTCGCGACTGAGAGTAGAAAATGAGCAGCTGAAGAAGGAAAACGAACAATTCCGTCAGATTTTTGATGCTGCCGTGGATGAATTCAATAAACTCAAGCGACGGATTGAACAGCAGAAAGGGGAATTGAATTGTGAAAAAGAGGCGAATAAAGATCTGGAGAAAAGGATTCGGCAACTGGAACGAGAATTGAGTAATGAACGTGGTAAAGCGAATAAATTCGCATCTATGCTTTTTGGTTTGAAGAGTGAGAAATTGAAATTGTCAGATATCAAAGTTGAGGATAGGAATTCTATTGTAGTTGAAGAAACCAGCGAATCAGAAATCACTAATGCCGGGGAAGACGAATCGGCTGGGGAGAAAGAAAAAAAGACTGAAGCGGAGAAGGACAATGACACGAAAAAGAGAAAATCCGGAGGTCAGGATGGCCACAAAGGAAATGGAAGGAAAATTCCTAAAGGGCTGCAGATTGTGGATAGAATTATTAGGCTGCCTGAGGGAGAAGTCATTCATGGAATTCCGGCGGAGAATTGGACGGAACAGAACGGCATGGATGAAGTATTATACACGATCAGAAAAAAGTCGAATGGTACGTGGAACGTACTATCAGGCGTAAATATACTCCTCCTGCGAATTACGCCCCTGGCGTTCCCAAAATAATAACAGCTCCCATGCCGGCTAAACTCATTCAGCAGGGAAAATATGGGTTGGAAGTATGGATTGATATTCTTATCGATAAATATCAACAGCATATACCGATTCAGCGTCAAATTTTCGACATGCAGCAACACGAAGTCAATATGATTCCAGGAACTGTTTTCGGTGGTTTGAAAACAATATTTGGAACCTATTTGGAGCCTCTTTATAAAGAACTTATTATTGAATTGGAAAATGGAATAAGATGGCACGCTGATGAAACTCGCTGGTACATGCTTTGTGACGCCATGAAAAAATTATGGTATATGTGGGGATTCAAATCTGAAGATGTTGCTATTTTCGTTCTTGACGGCACAAGAAGCGCTTCTGTTCCTGCGAAAACTCTTCTGGGGATTACCGATATAGTACAACTAAAAGAACCAGTTGAAATTCCTGAGGAGAAATTGAAAATATTGAATGTAGACAGGTATTCTGCCTACAAAATGTTGGCCGGTTTGGGTTTGGTTCTTCTGGCCTATTGCTGGGCTCATGTGAGAAGAGATTTCACTGACATTAAAAAAAAATATCCCGAAGAGCACGGACTGCTCAGATGGGCAGAGGAATGGTTGTTGAAAATCGCCGAACTGTACAAAATTAATAATCAGAGAGTAAAACATCCTCCCGGAAGTGATATGTTTTTAGAACACGATTCGAGATTACGTGAAGCCATTCATGAGATGGGAAAAGAAATCAACGTTGAGATTAAGGCTGATGAAGATGAAGTTCATGAAGCCAGACTTAAAGCAATGATATCAATGAAAAATCACTGGGAGGGACTGATTATATTTGTTGGTAATCCCGAAATCCCGAAATCCCGAAATCCCGATGGATAATAATAAAATGGAAAACGGAATAAGACCATGTGCTCTGGGAAGAAACAATTATATTGGAAACCATTCACTTTGGGGCGGGGAATTGTCCGCCTGTATGTATTCGATCATTCAAACATGTAAACAGAATAATATCAATCCACGAACTTACTTGCAGTATTACCTTGAGAAGTGTATAGAAAAAAACGGCGATATGAGCCAGGAGGAAATAAATTCAATGTGACCAGGGAAATTAAAAAATAATATCATCGTGAAAAACGATTTGACCTTGAAAAAATTCTGATTTTTTGTTTTCTTTATATTTCCTGCAAAAAACGATTCAGTAAGAAGAAATTAGGTTTGAGGGCAAAACGGGGACCACTGAGTATGTACCATGTATATGACTTTTCTTCCAGCTTAAAGACTTCAAAATTATGGATTGATTCACATAATGAATCAGTGGATTTTTCTGGTTTATCCATCATATAATTCCACTTATGCGTTATGTCGTCTTTTGTAAATAAACGGAGTTGATGTTTCTTCATGGGGGCGTGTTCGCCACCGTTTATGCAGCCAAATCCATTGGTCTGGATGTTTCCTGATAAAGGATTCCAATTTGTGAGTCAGAATTTGTGTATTATTGATGATGCTTTGCTTGCTGTTTTCGGATTTTTTTTCTAACTTTATCTGGGCTTCTATAACACATTTATGGTGATAACAATCATTCTCTCTGTACGTGTATCCGGGTATGATTGGCGTTCCCGTACGCTCGGCAAGAACTGCAAGTGCGGTCATTGTGTTTGCCTTGTGACCGAAGAAATCAACAAATATTCCGTCTTTGCCGGTCATATTCTGATCTAACATAACCACAATTACTTCGTTGTTCTTGAGAGATTTTAAAATATTTTTCATGGAATGTTTCTTGGGTATGGTGTTGATGCCATTGTCATCACGAATTAATTTGATAATTATGTTTCCAATTTTCGATTTCATTTCCTTGCCAATGGCATTGATCTTTGATCCAAATTTTGGAAAAGCAATTCCGGCAAATTCCCAGCTGCCAATGTGACCCGTTAGAATAAAAACACCTTTCTTTTGTTTTAGAGCAGATTCAATATGTTCGATTCCTTCGATTTCGACGCGTTGAGCAAGTTTTGGTAAATTCGCAGCTGGAAGCTGCAAAATTTCAACCAAGGTTAAACACAGATGTAAATAAACTTTATCTATTAGAGATTTTATCTGTTCCTGTGATTGTGTTTTACCAAATGCGACTTCCAGATGATTTTTAATAATCGCATATCGAAACTTCACTAATCGGCAGCCTACCCAGCTTAACGCTTTGCAAAAAAAAATGACAATTTTCTGTGGTATCAATTGGAATGTTTTGCTGATTAATAAAATGACTAATCTAATGAATGTTTCCATCTGCTCTTCCGTTATATTTTTCATAATGTACCCCGTCTGTACGAAAATAACGGTAGTCATTATAAAAATTTTTGCTCAATCAGGATCACGAGTAGAGCGTATGATCTATAATATTGCCAGACTGTTATCTCGTTTTTTGTAGGCCTATGCCGATTGGGCAAAGGTAGGTAAATACCCATATCGCGCGGGTTTTTAGGTAGGTTATGACGCTCGATGGTGAGCGTCCTTCCTCCTTTCAGGAAACTACGGCGGATAAACTTTAGAGTGTACAGGACTGACTAAATCCCACTCAAACTTGGAGGAATTATTCGTGTTTTGGATGACTAATTTGCGAAGCGAATAGGCAATTTGGGATTAATCCACATTGCTCCTGACGACAATGATGTGAAAAAGAGGTCAGAACTTGCCGAAGAACTTACTTCGGACTTATCTAGACTTGCAGTCGTTCTTTTACTTGACCATGCAGAGTTTTGCTTGAAAATAGCCCCTCATTTTTGCTCTGCGAAGTCGCAAAGCGGCGTCAGGCCGCACGGTCTCCAAAGAATTTTGCGTTAAAACGCTTTCCACAGACCATCTACAATTCCATATTCTAATGATTCGTTTGCATCCAGAAAAAAATCACGATCAGAATCTTCTTCTATCTGTTTTAGCTTTTTCCCCGTAGCTTTTACAAAAAGATTATTGATTAATGCCTTAATTCGCAGAATTTCATCAGCTTGAATTTGAATATCAGATGCCGGACCAAATATTTGTCCTGAAACAAGAGGTTGGTGAATCATGACTCGTGCACTGGGCTGAATAAAACGTTTTCCTTTGTGACCTAAAGCAAGTATTACAGCTCCCATGCTTGCGGCTTGTCCCATGCAAATCGTACAAATATCTGACTTTACAGTGGTCATGGTGTCGATGATCGCCATTCCAGACGAAATCACGCCGCCGGGACTGTTGATAAATAATTTAATATCATCATGACCGAACGAATCAAGATATAGAATTCGCTTTACTACTTTTTCAGCAGATTCATCATTGACGCCGCCCCATAAATGGATGATTCTATTTTTTAAATTTTGTTCATCAATTTTCTCATCAATACGATTTTTCTTCTCCGCATCATCATCACATGCTGTCCTGTGCATTATTTTCTCCTTTAAACTGATTGATACTTTATAATTAAATTCGGTGGCGCAATTCGTGTTTAATTCTAAAAAAACCTGCTTCCCTGATTAATTTATGCGATTTTTGCTTTACTCATAAATCCTCACTATGGAAAAAACTCAGATCGATCGTGTTTTGGGTCTCCATCCCGGTTTGCGGGATGAAATGCCTTCTTAAAATGATTTACATGCGCATTCTAAACGTATAGACTGGCATCAATACCCAGCATATTTTGATATGCCTGTGCTCTTAATTCTTCAAAAAATATATGACGTTCTGGCAATCTATAAAAATTTCATGAAATTAACCGGGTTAATCTACTATGATTAAATCTGTTATCAAAATAGTGTTAATCAATTCAACCTAAATCCGTGAAAAAATATTTCGCAAATTAATACAACCATTTGGTCTCAAAGATGTTGCATTATTTATGCAAGACTTTCTAAATCAAGGCGTTGCATTAATCCATCAAAAAAAATCTCGAATTTAGTATCTTATCAATAATATTCGTGTATTTTTTGGCAAGAGTTTAATAATTCAGAGCTGGAATCAATATGGTTTCTTTAAGTTTTTGAGCGGTTATAACCAGTTCTTTTCCCAACTTTGTCAAGTAGTATTTGTATGTTTTACCTGCCCTTTTTATAAGACCAAACACATTAAGTCTTTAATAAGCCTTGATATTTTGCTGGTATTAAACGCGGGTAGTCTGTCTGGCCCTTATATCTTTGTTTTTAAATCCTGTGATGTTGTATTCCCCCCGCAGAACAGTAAGTAATAAGGACAGGTCTTCATGATAAAATAAATTGAACCCTTTGTAATTCCTGTTGCTCTGTTTTTTAGCTTGTGTGATTTTGTCGAGTCTTTTACGTCCGACTGTTTTGTTGTCAAAGGCAGAAATAAATTCCAAATATTGTTTATTGGAAGCCCTGAACAATAAACCTAACACTGAAAGGCTGTAAATGTTTTTTTTCAAAGGGGCATAGCACATGGATTTGCTGCCGTCGCGGTGTTCAACCTCACGGTAGTGTTTAAAAAAACTGATATCATTAGTTGTGGTTTCAAGACGGAGCAATTTGGAGAATTTGTCATACATTTTAATTGAGCTTTTACCCATTGTATGTTTAATACGGCTCCCTTCGATACGGATATTATAATTGTTGCCTATTTCGCCCTGGCATCTGGGATCTATTTTGTGTCCGAGAAAAGTGGCAATGTTATCCGGTTTTACCGTATGTATAGCAGTCGCAGTCAGTTCTGAATATATCGATTGTCGGTCTTCCTGGTTTTTAAAAACAATATCTGTGGCATATTCAGTCTGCATTATGCTCCAATGGCATACCTGATTGAATGATGCATGTACCGGACAATATGTTTTGGCTAGTTCATCAAGTCTTTTGTGTATTTTTTGAATGTCCATATTCTCGCAGACAGTCTGCGCCTTGTCAAAATCTTCGATGTAATCAAATGCGTTGTCTATCATAGAATACTTTATGCCTTGTTTGTCCAGTTCGTTGGCTAATATATTGTGCCCGTTAATATATATCTGTAATTTAAACGGGCGCCAGGCAGGAACTCTGACATAGCCGTAACCAAGATAAGGGTCAATGAAATAGAAGTAATAGTGCAAACATTTACCGTGCGTACCTTTGAGGAATGTTTTGCCCGACTCTTTGTCATGCCATGGTTTATAACTGCTACAGGCTTCCATGGCTGAAATAATATGGACCAAGCCTGTATGAATCCCTTTTTTATCCAAAACTTTTTTAACTAAATCTTCTTTGCGGATATGTGATTTCGCCACAAATTCTATTTCAATATTATTGTTTTTTGCTATCTGTTGAGCATTGGCTCGCAATTGATTCTTAAACGGTTCCGCAAATTTGGGATAGTCAAAAATACGTTCTCCTTGACCGCAAAGGTAGGATGTCATCCCTTGGGCATAACATATTTGAGGGAGTGTCCCCGTTATTATCAATCTATCGAAACAGCTAAGAACACCACTAATTTTTTCTTTGTACGTTGATGTGAGTAATTCCATTTTATTTACGTTTATTTTGAGATGTTTTACAGGATAGTTTACACTTTTGAGTATGCTGTAATAGATAACGCAAAAAAAATAATATCAATCAATCCCACGGGACCAACAAGAAATGTCGAATTTTGAAGTTTTTTCCTTCGTTTATTCATAATTCCTTGTTCGACATTCGATATTCAGGAATATTCTGGGAAAAAGCGTAAACTAACTACTTTCTGACGCCTGATGTGAAGCATCCCTTTGTTTCAATGTTAAATCATTCCTGTTTGGTTGTGGCTTGTCCACGTTAGGAATTATGCAGGTTAGATAAGCTCGGCGTATAGTCCTTCGGCAATGGAGTGTGTATTCAAAGTGTGAGTGACTCTGGTGAATGCTCGGGTTGAGGTAAAAGTAACGCGGTCATTCCTGGCTGCGCACATGTGATTCAGCCAGCCTTCTGAGGGGTTTAGTCAAGATGTATTTTTGAATATTTTTTACTTTTTTTAACAAAGTTACTAACAGGTAAAAAACAATTTCAAGAGTTCTATCATCTAATACAATGTGAATGTGTTTTTATGCTCTTTGACATCTAAATTGATTTAAGTGGCAGCTGTCATATAATTGAGAATTTTAGATCCTTTCTTGGTTAAGGATTGTAAATAGTTTAGTCCATTATATGGGATTTTATCCTGCCAACATCGAAACATGATTCGAATCCATTTGAATGCAAGAGCCCGAAGAATGACATTATGAGTTTTTCCTTTTTCGATTTGCATACGATAATAGGCAGCTGTCCACAAAGAATATTGGAGAGACTGCCCCGCGTATTCGATGAAGTTCTGGCGCAAATACTTAGGGCATTTATAGCGAGCCAATGCCACCTTCGATTTTCCACTTGAAATGGTTATAGGCGCCAGCGCCACGGCAGAATATTTTTGTAAGCTCTCTGGCGACTTATAGCGTTCCCGATCAGCGGCAAATGCACTGGCTAACCGTGCAGAGTGAACGGTCCCTGCCCTTGGGAAACTTCTAAATATTTCAGCATCTGGATGTTGGGGATAAAGTTCCTTAAGTTGTTGTTCATATTCAGCAATGCTCTGAGTGTATTGTTTGAGTAATTGGCATAAGAGTTTCACTTCTATGGGTGAAGTTTTCAATATGGCCTCATCGGAAGTTAAGGGCTGGGTTTGACGAATGAGTTGCAAACGTGTCTCAACAACTTTCTTTTTATAGCAATGATGATCGTGGTAAAATTTTCGCAGGGTAGCATCTTTGACTTTTTGAAGCTTCTGCAACGTTGGCCATTTCATCAGGAAATCCCAAGTTAACGGGGAACAAATGTCCTCACTAACCAGATCTATTGCTTGAGGAAAGTATGCTTTCAACACACTTCTTAGTTGATTGATCACCTGCTTGCGACGATCAACGGCATCTCGCCGGTTTCGAGCAAGGATATCAATTATCCGGACAATTTCTTCAGCTGGTTTCCAAGGAGTCAATTGATTACGATGGTTTGCGACAATTTCGAGAAGTTTTGTTGCATCGTCTGGATCATCTTTTGCCCCACTGGGGCGAAATGCCTCACGAAACTTAGCTAATGTTTTTGGATTAATCGGATAGAGAACAAAAAGATCATGGCAGATCAGAAAATTAATCAATGCTCCTTTACTTTGTTCCAGGCATACGGAGATAGGGCCATTTCTGAAACGGTTACGCAAATAACCGATCCACTGGTTTAACGCTTCAGGACTTTGCTTAATTTGTTGACGCGTGATTTTTTTTCCTCTAGGAACCTGAATGCTGATGTCATGTTTTTCATCAGCCCAATCAATGCCGATTAAAGCAACAAATTCTTGAGAGGTTGGTTGTTGGATCATGAGTTCTGCCTCCTATAAAAAGTAAGTGAACAAAAGGTATATATTATGAATGATTCTCATCAACAGCATCGTGTAAAAACACGCCCTTTGATTCTGCGTAATCCTTATAGAATATCTTAGATTGATAATCTTCTGAGTATACGTTAACGAATCAAAGACTCGTATCCGTCGAAATGCTGGCTGTAAACGTTACCGTTAGGAATGGCTTATTCGTAGCGAATACGAGGCGTGTTGAATTTAATTAAAATACATTTTATTAACACCTTTTACGATTTTAATTGTTAATAGTTTTATAACTAATTATAAATTACTATAAGGAATGGCCGATTTACTAATTGTCACTCACACTTTGAAGACACACTCTCGGCAATGCACGGAACAGTTCCCGATGGCCGAGCGTATGGCTTACTATCCAAACAAAATTAAAAGCAACACCTGGACGCTGCCAACGAAAAAGCCCAAAACGGCGCCGAGTATTTCGATGGTCTTTAATTCTTTGGCTGCAATCCTAAATACAATTTCTTCAAGTTTTTCGTGATCAAAATTCTCAACTTTTTCTTTGACAATATCTTTAAAATCAAGGCGTTGTTCTATTTGGGCGATGCTGGCCTGAATAAACTCCGGTATAACATGATCAAGCTGATCAACCAACATCTGCTTTATTTGCTGTGCCAGGTCTCCCTGAAGAAACATGGATACCATCGGTATTGATCCGAGTTTCTCGGTCATAAATTTATCAACTTGTTTTTCAATCATAGTCTTAATTTCATGTTTCACGTCGTCACTTTCAAGAATCGCTTGAATGTCTTTGTGAGAGACGAGTTCTTTTTCAACAAGATTTCCAAGATTTTCAGCAAGTTCGGATTGTCGCCTAGGGATTAGTCCCTGAATTTGAAATCCTAAAATATTAATAGGAATTCTCGGCCGAAATATCATCTTCACGGCGATATAATTAGTAATCCAACCAATCATTGCCGATACGATTGGTATCAATCCATAGATTAAATAGGTAGCATTCATAATATTGACTCCACAAAAAGATACGAAATTGAGATTTAATAAAAGCGGTTACAGTACTACTGTAGGGAAAATTATTCCTGTACAAAATTGGAATATATTTTCATTTTATTTAACCTGCAATGATGCAGGTTTAGATATATCCTATCATCTTAAACGATATTTACAGCAACTCATTTAATAATGGTTCAAATGAAATGAAAACGGCTGGCATTTTACAGAATCCAATAAAGGAATATGCCTGGGGGTCAATGACTGCTCTTGCAGAATTTCTTGGACGGCCGTCTCATATCCAGACGCCCATGGCGGAACTATGGATGGGCGCTCATCCGAATTCGCCGTCAAATGTGATCATAAATGGACAGGGTGAATCTCTGGCAACCATAATAAACGAAAATCCAGAGGAGACATTGGGCGCCGCAGTCGCCAATCAATTCAATAATTCCCTCCCCTACCTATTCAAAGTACTGGCAGCAGATCAACCTCTTTCCATTCAAGCCCATCCAACGCGTGAACAGGCAATAATTGGTTTTAAGAGGGAAAATGAGGCGGATATACCAATCACTGCACCAACTCGCAATTATAAAGATGAAAATCATAAACCGGAAATAATTTGCGCATTATCGACGTTTTGGGCGCTCAATGGTTTCCGGCCAATCGGGGAAATCATTGAGACGTTTCAATCTATAAAATCGCCATTATTGCATACATTCAGCCAATCGTTAATTGGTCAGCCAGATCGACATGGATTGAAAAGTTTCTTAAAAAAAATCTTCGATTTAGACCCGACCAATAGAATTGCAATGATCAACGAGATTCTGCATCACGCTCAGTTCCATGTCAACCAGAATCCTCTGTTTGAATGGATGATTACATTTAACCGGTTATATCCCGGTGATGTAGGTATTTTGACGGCGCTATTATTGAATTTGGTCTGCTTGGAACCAGGTGACGCCATGTTTCTCAGCCCCGGACAACTGCATGCCTATCTTAAAGGATTTGGCATTGAATTAATGGCCAATTCGGATAATGTAATCAGAGGCGGTCTGACTCCGAAGCATATTGACGTTGAAGAATTGTTGGCAATTCTTAATTTTGATGAGGCGCCGATAACTATTATCCGTCCGGTCCCAATATCAGATTCTGAACGAATTTATAAAACGCCGGCAGAAGAATTTCTGTTGTCTGTAATCAATGTCAGCCAGGACAAACCTTATTTAAGCGCTGAAACCCGTAGTGCAGAAATTATTTTGTGCACTCTGGGTTTTGCCGATTTGATCGACTTGGCTGATGGTTCAATGTTGCAGCTTACTAAAGGTGATTCGGTGGTGATGCCAGCCAGTCTTAAACAGTATTCAATTGAAGGAAATGCAAGTATATATAAAAGTTCTGTGCCGTTGATGCGCTGTTAATTTCCTGCGTATCTCTGCAATCAGGGTTATAAATGAAAGAAATAGCTTGTGTTTGTACATAATCAATAAACCCGTCATTGTCTGATGGCTGTTCGTAGTCCCGTTCCCCGCAGTCGCGGGACGGGACTACAAACGCACACTCCTCCAACATAATAATTTCACTGAATATGTACCTTTATCACAATACTAACGATTTAGCCTGATTAATTCATGCGATTCGTCGCGAGAGCGCTTAACTCGCTCATAATAAATTGATTAGAGAAGTTTTCACGGCGAAAGTGAATTTTCATTCGCTTAGATGTGAAAATTGAGCTAATTGGCTTATTTGAGCAGAGATTAGGGCTCGCAGCAGAATACTGATGAATTATTCAGGTTAGAATACACATTCCTATACTATTAAATTAACCGGTAAATTTCACTATGATAAACAGATTCATTACACTCCTTAAATTTCATCTTGCATATTTATTTTTTTATTACCAATGCCATTTGGGCGCAATCTTCCCCTGCGATTACAGCAATTAATACGTCTACAGACTTGATCCAGCAACGCGGCCGGGTGATTGAAATTTCTTATACATTTACAGCGGACGATCCCTGTAATATCGCTATCGACTATTCTACCGACGACGGATCAAGTTGGAGTCCAATCACGCCGCTATCCTCATCGGCAAATGATATTGGAGCAAACATACTTCCCGGAAACAGACGTGTCTCATGGGATATTTCTAATGTATTTACCACTTCAGGCATACCCACCGGTATTAATGCCACATTTAAACTGCGAATCACTGCCGATGACGGCAATGTCACCTTAAATATGCCTAACGTGGACAAGCCACAACCAAACAGGAATGATTTAACATTGAAACAAAGGGATGCTTCACATCAGGCGTCAGAAAGTAGTTAGTTTACGCTTTTTCCCAGAATATTCCTGAATATCGAATGTCGAACAAGGAATTATGAATAAACGAAGGAAAAAACTTCAAAATTCGACATTTCTTGTTGGTCCCGTGGGATTGATTGATATTATTTTTTTTGCGTTATCTATTACAGCATACTCAAAAGTGTAAACTATCCTGTAAAACATCTCAAAATAAACGTAAATAAAATGGAATTACTCACATCAACGTACAAAGAAAGAATTAGTGGTGTTCTTAGCTGTTTCGATAGATTGATAATAACGGGGACACTTCCTCAAATATGTTATGCCCAAGGGATGACATCCTACCTTTGCGGTCAAGGAGAACGTATTTTTGACTATCCCAAATTTGCGGAACCGTTTAAGAATCAATTGCGAGCCAATGCTCAACAGATAGCAAAAGACAATAATATTGAAATAGAATTTGTGGCGAAATCACATATCCGCAAAGAAGATTTAGTTAAAAAAGTTTTGGATAAAAAAGGGATTCATACAGGCTTGGTCCATATTATTTCAGCCATGGAAGCCTGTAGCAGTTATAAACCATGGCATGACAAAGAGTCGGGCAAAACATTCCTCAAAGGTGCGCAAGGTAAATGTTTGCACTATTACTTCTATTTCATTGACCCTTATCTTGGTTACGGCTATGTCAGAGTTCCTACCTAGCGCCCGTTTAAATTACAGATATATATTAACGGGCACAATATATTAGCCAACGAACTGGACAAACAAGGCATAAAGTATTCTATGATAGACAACGCATTTGATTACATCGAAGATTTTGACAAGGCGCAAACTGTCTGCGAGAATATGGACATTCAAAAAATACACAAAAGACTTGATGAACTAGCCAAAACATATTGTCCGGTACATGCATCATTCAATCAGGTATGCCATTGGAGCATAATGCAGACTGAATATGCTGCAGATATTGTTTTTAAAAACTAGGAAGACCGACAATCGATATATTCAGAACTGACTGCGACTGCTATACATACGGTAAAACCGGATAACATTGCCACTTTTCTCGGACACAAAATAGATCCCAGATGGCAGGGCGAAATAGGCAACAATTATAATATCCGTATCGAAGGGAGCCGTATTAAACATACAATGGGTAAAAGCTCAATTAAAATGTATGACAAATTCTCCAAATTGCTCCGTCTTGAAACCACAACTAATGATATCAGTTTTTTTAAACACTACCGTGAGGTTGAACACCGCGACGGCAGCAAATCCATGTGCTATGCCCCTTTGAAAAAAACATTTACAGCCTTTCAGTGTTAGGTTTATTGTTCAGGGCTTCCAATAAACGATATTTGGAATTTATTTCTGCCTTTGACAACAAAACAGTCGGACGTAAAAGACTCGACAAAATCACGCAAGCTAAAAAACAGAGCAACAGGAATTACAAAGGGTTCAATTTATTTTATCATGAAGACCTGTCCTTATTACTTACTGTTCTGCGGGGGGAATACAACATCACAGGATTTAGAAACAAAGATATAAGGGCCAGACTACCCGCGTTTAATACCAGCAAAACATCAAGGCTTATTAAAAGACTTAATGTGTTTGGTCTTATAAAAAGGGCAGGTAAAACATACAAATACTACTTGACAAAGTTGGGAAAAGAACTGGTTGTAACCGCTCAAAAACTTAAAGAAACCATATTGATTCCAGCTCTGAATTATTAAACTCTTGCCAAAAAATACACGAATATTATTGATAAGATACTAAATTTATATGATGTAATTCGAGGTAATAATGTGGGCGAATGGTTTTTTGCGGCTTAACTCTGAATTTTTTTATTCTCCCATACACAATCATGGAGTCGCCCTTTTTTATGGTCGCCATGAACGTGGTTAACTCTTTATTTTTTTTTGCTATAACTGGAACCTTTTTATCACCGATAAGCAGCATAAAGTGTTTATCCGGTTTAAATCCGGATTTTTCCATATAGGCTAAAAATGTGGTGCTGAATTTTCGAAATGTTCCAGTATAGGTTACCTTTTTATTTTTATAATCTTCCGGGGCAATACTGACTTGATTTAGTGTGATCTTTGTAAATGAATCTGATCTTTTCTGATCGATTTCTCCCGTCGATGGTGCACCCAGTGACTGAGATGCAATGAATGCCCATAATAGCGCTATCGAAGGATTTACATCGAGTTTATCTAACCTTAGTCGTCTCATGACAATTTCCTTCTATCATTTTTCCTACTACTACTTCATCCGATGCATGTATCTTACCGGATTGCGGAAAATTTTTTGAGAAATTTAGTTTCCCCATTTTTTTAACCCGGTATTCTCTCAAACTTTATCGTGAGGAAGCTTAGCCTGAATAATTCATCAGTATTCTGCTGTCCAGGTCCAGTTCGTAGCAGGAGCGATTTTCCAGCTGGTTATGCGGGCTGGGTTAATATAAGAGGAAACTTGGTGTCGGGTTTCAGGTGTCAGGAATTGACACTGAAACCTGAACAGCAATTCCCGGTGAAACGGAACTCTTTTAATAGAAGTCAGTTACAAATTTTATACCATCTATAAATTGTCAAAATCTATTGTCGGCATTCTGGAATTGAGGCTGATAGCGACTTCAACCTCGGAGTCAGGACCTAATTTTAGAGGATGAGATAGCTGTAATTTGCTTCACATAAAGATGTTATAGTTCACCGGGAATTGCTGAAACCTGAACACTAACACTTGAAATCTACTCTGTTAATATGACAGGAAACGTGGTTTCAGGAAAATCTGACGCCGAACACAGAAACCTGAAAATTCTTAAGTTTGTGAGAAGTCCGGGCTAAGGCCTGCCGAAGGCTTTGGAGTGCGTGCGGCCTGACGCCGCTTTGGATTCCCACAGAGTGGGGGAGCGCATGGATTTGCAGTCGTGCCATTACTTGGCCATGCAGCGTTTTCCCTGGAATTCCCCCCATTTTCGCTCCGCGAAGTTTCAAAGCAGCGTCAGGCCGCACGGTCTCCAAAGATTTGTTTCACAAATCGGGCGCTCCTCGAAAATTCAACTTACCGGATACAGTTCATCGTTTAACCTGAAGACACAATTTACTGAATTGATCCGGTTGTCGCAAACAGCCTGTCCTGCAACCAGTATCGACGATCTAATCCGCAGAGTTGCGGCCACGATTTAACAGTAAGATAAAACGTGGTTTCAGGCATCAGGAATTTGATCAAAACCCGAACTTAAACAACTGCTCCCGGATTCTGTTCAGCAGAAGGAGGCAGTCCCGCCTAGGGGGAACACCCGAAACCCAACAAAAACCTTTAAGTTTCAAAGAAGCATTGTGAGAAATCCGGGTTAACATCAAAATAAAATGGTTGCAGCGATTCGCCATAGATTTTTCACGGATTCAGGTCATAATTAAGATTAGGCGATGGAGGAATCGACTGCGAAAATTGCAATTATAGACTGTTTGTGTCCAAATTATCGTTGAATAATACACAATGTTCCTCAAAATTGACCTAAAAAATATTCTCAATTTGACGATTTTGTCGCGACGATTTCCAACGTCTGCCAGATGGCTGGCTGAAAAGCAATTACCAGTGCAAATATGTGACGGTAATTTGCCTGGAACCACAGTAATATGAATAGATTCGCTTTTTATTGAACCACTTCTTCTATTTTCGGTTCTTCTCGGATATCTGTAAAATCAGATTCGAATTGCGTAAAGGTAAATAACCATAGCGTAGTGGTTCTTAACAGGGTTATGACGCTCGATTGAGAGCGTCTTTGGAGTGCGTGTGGCCTGACGCCGCTTTGGATTTCCACGGAGTGGAAGAGCGCCTGGACTTGCAGTCGTTCCTTTACTTGACCATGCAGAATTTTGCTTGAAATCCCCCCCCTCTATCTTCGCTTTGCGAAGTAGTCCCGCTGTGGGATCCCGCAAGGCGGGACGGCGTCAGGCCGCACGCACTCCAAAGATTTGCTTCACAAATCAGGCGCCCTGCGGGAATTCAACTTAACAGCTGCAGTTCATCGTTGAACCTGAACACACAGTTTTACTGAATAGATGCAACAGCTGCATAAAGAAAAATCAGCATGTTAGTCTCAACAGATTAATTATAAGGAGGTTGCAGTTTTACAGATATAGGAGAAGATACGAAAATAGAACATCTGCCGCGATGGAGGGATTCAATAATAAGATCGGCTGGTTGAACAGGCAGGCTTATGGATATCGAGATCAAGAATATTTTAAGTTGAAAATATTTGATCTACCTAACCTGAATAATTCATCAGTATTCTGCTGCGAGCCCTAATCTCTGCTCAAATAAACCGATTAACTCACAACACATCTCAGTGAATGAAAATTCACTTTTGCCGTGAAAATTTCTTTAATCAATTTATTATGAGCGAGTTAACTAGACCGTATTCGGAAAGGCAAATTGCTCAATTTTTGCCGTGCCATTTTGGCGCAATTTGTTGATTTTAATGTCGGTGAAACATGGGTCTGACATAATCGTTGCCGATTCGCCAGCTTTTCTGCGAGCAACTTGTCGTTAAGACCCAAAAATAATTATTTTTGAACACAGTACTCCCGGTTGAAGCCCTTTGGTGTTTTTTTTACTTCACTATTTTGTAGGGATCGTCCTAAGCCACTCGCCGCAGTTTTGCTTCAGCTTCTTTTTGACGGAGCTTACGAATATAGCCCATCCGACAAAAATTATACGCAATGACTTTCTCAAGCAATTCAGCGCGAACTTCCTCAAGACCGCGTCGTCGAAAACGCTTCAGGCCAAACACATATTTAAGTGCAAACATGAGCGATTCAACAGCTGAACGATTGCGACGAGCCTCAAGATAGGCTGGACTATCCCAATCTGACTCGGGCGTAATCCGTTTCCCTTTTGAGCCGCTTATACTCACAGTGGCTACCCCTCTTTCTTTTGCGTCCTCTAAATTTGACTTTGATGAATAACCGTCATCAACGCTCACTAAAGAAGGCGCCGCCTTGGTGTTCTCAATGGCTAAATCAAGTACAGGGATAAATTCTTTCGAGTCGGCGGCATTCCCTTTGGGAACCTTACAAACAGGGATAAAACCATTGCCGCTTCGACCGAGTTGTGGTTTATATCCTATTTTCGCGGGCCGAGGACCTTTCTTTATATAAGCTGCATCTTCATCTGAAATGCTCAAAACCTTCTCCGCAGAAGGAAGATGGACATCATTCATTACCCGATTCTCCGAGTAAAAAAGAACATGATATCCATCTGCAAGATCCTCGTCTATTTGCTTAAAAATGGCATCGAGCATTTCTCGACGACTTGGCTTCATATCGAGTTTTGCGCTCCGTTCTTTCATCTCTCCAAGTTCCCTTTTCAGATAACTCAGCGCTTTGTAGGCTGTCTTTAAAAATTTCCGATAGAACTTCTTTATCCTCTTTTTACTATTCGCTTTTCCGGCAATGGAATTGATCTTGAACAGCAGCGTTTGCAAAGACGAAATCCAGCTTGCCATCCACCATGCCCGGAGTGACGGACCGCCATACTTCGAAAGTTTACCACCCAGACTAAACAGACGCTCAATAAGCTTGAGCAGAATACCCGCATCGGTCGGCCACTCTACGTTTCCTTCCACGGACGTACTGTCGAATGTCAGCTCCTTGAAATCGTCTAGGCCCTCACTGAGAATTAGCCCTCACTGAGCACGGTGAATTTGTTCTCGTGTTTCATTAGACGCCGCATTTACATTCTCAACAATCGTTGTGATCCCGGGAAGAAGCAGATCACGTTTTTGCAAGTAGTCTAAAATTGTGACCGAATCCCGTAAGCGTTCAATTGATGATAAACTGCTTAAGGTATGGAAGTAGCCTCGCAGGACAAGAAAAATCAACACCAGTTCGGCTTCCATTCGCGGACGACCCACTTGTAAATAAAGGGATGGAGCTTCCGTTTGTTCCACTTCACTCAAAATTTCTGGAAGGGCCTCGAATTTTGATTCAAAATAGGCTTTATCTTTTTGCCGTAACTCTTTTTTCTTTATCGCTACTGCATCTTGATCCTTTCGAATGCTATCGCGAATTTCCGGATGTCGACGGCTCATTTCCAGAACCTCAGACAAGAGCTCTTTCAAGTTCGTATCCGGAACCGGCAAGAATAGGTTGCTGCTGCACACCGAGTCATTTGGAATTTGCTTGATCATTGTTGCCTCCATGGTAAATTAAGTAATCAACCTCCTGCATAGCAGGAGGCATTAGGATTCCCCCTCGAAGGGGGACGTTACGTAGAAAAAGCCCCGCTGGGGCTGTATTGCCGTTATTAGAATTCTAAGTTTGGTTGATCGTTATCTAACTTTTCTTGATTCCTCATGTATTCTCTTATTGCCTCCTCATTCATACCAACAGTGCTCACACAGTATCCGCGAGCCCAAAAATGCAGCCCTGTCATACGACGGATATTTAACAGTTCCCGGTGAATGCGGACTGCACTTTTTCCCTTCACAAAACCGATCACACTAGAAACACTAAACTTAGGCGGGATACTCAAACACATATGAACATGGTCTGGCATCAAGTGCCCTCCCAGTAATTCTACTTCACGCTGACGACATAGTTCCCTCAACATGTCACCCATACGACTTCTTAATTTACCATACAATTTCTTCTTACGATATTTCGGCACAAATACCACATGGTACTTGCACTCCCATTTCACATGTGATAATCTCTTCCAGTCATGCATCTGTTCTTCCTCCATTTTGGCCAACGGGGCTTTCTTGGAGGAAAAACTTTACTCGATTTACATTACATCAAAAGCCACGGACCGGTCGAACCTATACGAGTCCTCCGCCAGAGGCGGAGGTTCACTAAGAAAATTAGATTTTAAATTATTGCAAGATAACACGTTACGCAATTTATTCAAGTCCAATTCCATGAAGAATATAGAAATTTTATACTCAAAATGCCCTTTTCGAATGGGCTCTAGCTACTCTCGCGACGAATCGCATGAATTAATCAGGCTAATTTAAGGATCATCAGAAATTTATGATTTTTACAGATTCCCGAGAAGAACCCCATTTTCCAGTCTCGAATCATCTTTGCCTGCATGATGCATAAACTTTAGTAATGGGAGTCGAAAGATTGCGCAATGTCAATGAGCTATGGATTTATCCGCGTACTGGAACAGTGCACTATTTCGAACCCGGATAACGGTGTAACTCATTGACATGATGTGATATGTTGACTCGTGGTAAAAAGTTCACGCACAATGAAGCAAGTGTATATTCACCTTAATTTGCAGCGAAAAAATTTGGTTGTTGAATCGTAACGCAGATTGTCATATCCCGGCAATCAGCGCCTACGTAAAAAGATATACTGCTCGCAGTAGATTTTTCGATCCCGCTCGCGGGGGGACAGTGATTTTACAGAGACCTGTCGAAAACCTGATCGCGTTCGGTATAGAACCCTAATCTGACCAAACCAATGTCTCGAAAAAACGAACAAAGGCACGCCGACAAAAGCAATCAGCGCCGATATGGAATGATGGGAGGTAGCTTTGCGATGGATTGTGTATACCGAAAGATTGACAGTATATCTGAATCGTGTGCAAATGTCCTGATCACGGGATAAACCGGCACAGGGAAAGAATTAGTAACTCGGGCGATCCACGACAATAGTTCTCGCAGCAAACATCCTTTTGTTCCTATCGACTGCGTTACTCTCTCGGACACTCTAATTGAAAGTGAATTATACGGCTACGAGAAGGGGGCCTTTACAGGGGCGGTAAAACAGACCATTGGGCTTCTGGAAAGCGCCGAGGGTGGAACGGTATTTCTGGATGGAAGTAAATAAAATTCCTGTAAAGACACAGGCAAATTATCGGGTATTCAAGAAGGCAATACGTTCGTGTGGGATCGCGACATACCGTCCCGATTGATATAAGAATCGTTGCGGCAACGAACATTAATCCTGAGTTAGCTATAGAGGAGAATCTTTTACTGCCGGATCTTTATTATCGATTGAATGTATTATTGATTCAGATGCCGCCACTGAGAGAACGGGAAATGGACATCATCATTTTATCTGAGAGTTACTTGAAACATTATTGTTCGATCTATGGGAAACGGTTTGAACCGTTATGTCCAACACTAAAAGAGACTTTGATAAATTACCACTGGCCGGGAAACGTTCGTGAATTGAAAAATTTAATGGAAAGTGCTGTTGTCGTTTCAAATGGCAAAGAATCCGTTGAATACGATGACATACTTACACGAATTTCATTGAAGGATCGCTCTACAGACAAAAACCTCTACAAGCTTCCCTATAAAGAAGCTAAAAAAAAGCTTTTAAGTGACTTTGAAAGAGAATATTTCACTCGGTTATTAGATGAAAACAGGGGAAATATCTCACAAACATCTCGAAAAGCGCAAATTGATCGTAGATCGCTTCAGCGAATTCTGAATAATTCCAGACGAAATGAACCAGAGAGAGAATTAGTGACTTCCTAGCCTGATTAATTCATGCGATTCGTCGCGAGAGCGCTTAACTCGCTCATAATAAATTGATTAGAGAAATTTTCACGGCGAAAGTGAATTTTCATTCACTGAGATGTGTTGTGAGCTAATCGGCTTATTTGAGCAGAGATTAGGGCTCGCAGCAGAATACTGATGAATTATCCAGCCGTCTGTCCGACTTTGGAAATCGTCGCGAGAAAATCGTCAAATTGAGGTTCTTCCCGGATATCTGTAAAATCAGATTCAAATTGCGTAAATGTAATTAAATACCCATAGCATACTGGTTTTTAAGTAGGTTATGACGCTCGATTGTGAGCGTCTTTGGAGTGCGTGCAGCCTGATGCCGCTTTGGATTTCCACGGAGTGGAGGAGCGCCTAGACTGCTGTTGTTCCTTTACTTGACCATGCAGAATTTTACTTGAAATCCCCCCCTCCATCTTCGCTCTGCGAAGTAGTCCCGCTGTGGGATCCCGCAAGGCGGGACGGCGTCAGGCCACACGCATTCCAAGAGTGTGTCTTCAAAGTGTGAGTGACAATTAGTAAATCGGCCATTCCTTATAGTAATTTATAATTAGTTATAAAACTATTAACAATTAAAATCGTAAAAGGTGTTAATAAAATGTATTTTAATTAAATTCAACACGCCTCGTATTCGCTACGAATAAGCCATTCCTAACGGCAACGTTTACAGCCAGCATTTCGACGGATACGAGTCTTTGATTCGTTAACGTATACTCAGAAGATTATCAATCTAAGATATTCTATAAGGATTACGCAGAATCAAAGGGCGTGTTTTTACACGATGCTGTGATGAGAATCATTCATAATATATACCTTTTGTTCACTTACTTTTTATAGGAGGCAGAACTCATGATCCAACAACCAACCTCTCAAGAATTTGTTGCTTTAATCGGCATTGATTGGGCTGATGAAAAACATGACATCAGCATTCAGGTTCCTGGAGAAAAAAAATCGCGCGTCAACAAATTAAGCAAAGTCCTGAAGCGTTAAACCAGTGGATCGGTTATTTACGTAACCGTTTCAGAAATGGCCCTATCGCCGTATGCCTGGAACAAAGTAAAGGAGCATTGATTAATTTTCTGATCTGCCATGATCTTTTTGTTCTCTATCCGATTAATCCAAAAACATTAGCTAAGTTTCGTGAGGCATTTCGCCCCAATGGGGCAAAAGATGATCCAGACGATGCAACAAAACTTCTCGAAATTGTCGCAAACCATCGTAATCAATTGACTCCTTGGAAACCAGCTGAAGAAATTGTCCGGATAATTGATATCCTTGCTCGAAACCGGCGAGATGCCGTTGATCGTCGCAAGCAGGTGATCAATCAACTAAGAAGTGTGTTGAAAGCATACTTTCCTCAAGCAATAGATCTGGTTAGTGAGGACATTTGTTCCCCATTAACTTGGAATTTCCTGATGAAATGGCCAACGTTGCAGAAGCTTCAAAAAGTCAAAGATGCTACCCTGCGAAAATTTTACCACGATCATCATTGCTATAAAAAGAAAGTTGTTGAGACACGTTTGCAACTCATTCGTCAAACCCAGCCCTTAACTTCCGATGAGGCCATATTGAAAACTTCACCCATAGAAGTGAAACTCTTATGCCAATTACTCAAACAATACACTCAGAGCATTGCTGAATATGAACAACAACTTAAAGAACTTTATCCCCAACATCCAGATGCTGAAATATTTAGAAGTTTCCCAGGGGCAGGGACCGTTCACTCTGCACGGTTAGCCAGTGCATTTGGCGCTGATCGGGAACGCTATAAGTCGCCAGAGAGCTTACAAAAATATTCTGCCGTGGCGCTGGCGCCTATAACCATTTCAAGTGGAAAATCGAAGGTGGCATTGGCTCGCTATAAATGCCCTAAGCATTTGCGCCAGAGCTTCATCGAATACGCGGGGCAGTCTCTCCAATATTCTTTGTGGACAGCTGCCTATTATCGTATGCAAATCGAAAAAGGGAAAACTCATAATGTCATTCTTCGGGCTCTTGCATTCAAATGGATTCGAATCATGTTTCGATGTTGGCAGGGTAAAATCCCATATAATGAACTAAACTATTTACAATCCTTAACCAGGAAAGGATCTAAAATTCTCAATTATATGACAGCTGCCACTTAAATCAATTTAGATGTCAAAGAGCATAAAAAACACATTCACATTGTATTAGATGATAGAACTCTTGAAATTGTTTTTTACCTGTTAATAACTTTGTTAAAAAAAAGTAAAAAATATTCGAAAATACATCTTGACTAAACCCCTCAGAAGGCTGGCTGAGTAAAAAATGGATGTGCGGCAGGCAATGCTATGCCTAATTTTACGCAGGCAGGAATGCCCGCGCTACTCAAACGCAGCTCATAGAGCTTTTACAATCAGGCTAGCCCCGCTTTGCGTGTAACCGGGTTACTCAACTTTGCCATAATTGATTAGCAAACCAAAAAATGAAACCTAAGATGCGAGGTTTAATTAGAGGCCATTCGGGAAGGGCATTTTGAGTATGAAATTTCTATATTCTTCATGGAATTGGGCTTGAATAAATTGCGTAACGTGTTATCTTGCAATAATTTAAAATCCAATTTAATTTACCATGGAGGCAACAATGATCAAGCAAATTCCAAATGACTCGGTGTGCAGCAGCAACCTATTCTTGCCGGTTCCGGATACGAACTTGAAAGAGCTCTTGTCTGAGGTTCTGGAAATGAGCCGTCGACATCCGGAAATTCTCGATAGCATTCGAAAGGATCAAGATGCAGTAGCGATAAAGAAAAAAGAGTTACGGCAAAAAGATAAAGCCTATTTTGAATCAAAATTCGAGGCCCTTCCAGAAATTTTGAGTGAAGTGGAACAAACGGAAGCTCCATCCCTTTATTTACAAGTGGGTCGTCCGCGAATGGAAGCCGAACTGGTGTTGATTTTTCTTGTCCTGCGAGGCTACTTCCATACCTTAAGCAGTTTATCATCAATTGAACGCTTACGGGATTCGGTCACAATTTTAGACTACTTGCAAAAACGTGATCTGCTTCTTCCCGGGATCACAACGATTGTTGAGAATGTAAATGCGGCGTCTAATGAAACACGAGAACAAATTCACCGTGCTCAGTGAGGGCTAATTCTCAGTGAGGGCCTAGACGATTTCAAGGAGCTGACATTCGACAGTACGTCCGTGGAAGGAAACGTAGAGTGGCCGACCGATGCGGGTATTCTGCTCAAGCTTATTGAGCGTCTGTTTAGTCTGGGTGGTAAACTTTCGAACAACGGTGTTGGTTATTCCTGAAAAACATGGCTCATAATGGGGCCTTGAAGATGTTTATTTCATGCACTGAGAGCTCTCATCAAATCGCCCGTACTCCCGTACGACAGACACCTCCTGTTTAATGTAAAATGCCACTGCTATGACCGCATGGCCATATTGCAAGAGTCTTTCACGGCAATTCTATTGAAATATAAACTGCTTATTATTAGTATGTTATGGCTTTAAATTGAAGTATTATGTGCTGCCTTTGCAATAAGGTGTTTCATTAATAACAACAAATTTAAAGGAGGAAAAATAATGAATAGTAAAACACAAGCAACTACTGTCGAGAATGAATTCTACAGCCCGATGCTGCGAGCACTGGTAAAGGCCGAGGCAAAGAGGGATTGCCCCGAATTCCCCGACGAGCATTTTTTGAAGGCAGGGGTTGGGCGGTGCCTGAACGATGTACGTAGCGGACGAGACTGGATTCAAAAAGCAATGACGATTTTGAAGCTGGCGATCACCGTTAGGCGGTTCTTTATCAGCTTGAAAAGCCAGAGGCGGCTACGACTTACCCAAAAGATTGCCTGTGCAGTTCGAGCAGAAGCCGATGAGATCGCCACGGCAAAAGACGATCCCTTTGCAGAGCATGCCGAACTTGATGGAGTCGCGATCTACGCCGCAGACGGTCATTGCCATGGAAGCTCAGCTCATGACCAGCTAATTGATCAGAAGCGTTACCCCGTCGGACATTTTTTTGCCATGAATCTTCGGACTCAAACGATGATTCATTTGGATGTAGCTCGTCCGAAGGTGAAAAAAGAGCATGATATAACCGCGTTGAAACGCTTGGAGGCAAATGCCCTGCGTATGGAAGAACCGACAGGGCGAAAGGTAATTATAGCCTATGATCCGGCGATCTACGACTTCGTCCAGTGGAATAACTGGAAGCAGTCGAAGGGGATTTACATCATCACTCGGATGAAGGAGAATACCAATTTACTAATCTGTGACGACCGTGAGTTTGACCGGGAGGATCCCCGCAATGCAGGCATAATCTCGGACCGGACGGGAGTAACAAATAGCGGTCGCAGGTTGCGTAAAATTGTTTACATTGAACCGGCAACTGGAAAGAGATTTGTCTTCCTGACAAACGAAATGACATTGCCGCCGGGGTTGATCACTTTCATATACAAGAAGAGATGGGACATTGAAAAAGTGTTCGACCAATTCAAAAATAAACTGATGGAAAACAGGGCCTGGGCAAAATCATTGAACGCTAAATGTGTCCAGCCGCAGTTCATGGTTCTGGCGCACAACCTCACCTTAATCCTGGAACGTAAACTTGAATCCGAAGAAGGCATATCCGATACCAAGATTGAAAAGAAGAGAACCCTGAGAATTCAAAAGGATCTGGCAAAGATCAAGGAGGCCGGAAGAAAAGAAAACCCGCTTGTTACACGACCCGATAAAGCCGTTCAGAGGTCGTTTCAGTTTATCCGATGGCTCAGGGACTCTTTGCTTGTCAAGACTCCCTGGAGGCAGGCTGTAGAGGCTCTGAGGCCCCTTATGACCGCATATTTGTCATGAAAAAACAAACACCGTTGATTATTAATAACAAACGGCAGATTTTCCCTGCGTATGTTTGTATTCCAGCCGATGAAAGAATCTCGCGGCTTGATGGTCCATGCCGCAGCGGTGAACAGAAGACAGGCGAGCAATCTGTTATATCGGTCGTATATTAAATAAGGCAGACTTTCACCTGCGGTTCCCCGATAGCCCAGATAATGGTACAGATCAATCAGGCATTTGACTAACTTTCGCTGCTCCTGATTTTCTCGTACAGGAATAATTTGTAAGGGTCTGAGTTCAGATAATTGCGCGTCAACGGGTTCCTGTGAGTGGGGACTATGAGAAATTTTCCAGCGGCGATGGTCATTGTTGGATGGACGTTGAGCAGATGGCAGCTGGATTAAGCCCTGCCGATCTAATTTGAGCAAATAAGTTCGACAGGCCATATCCCGGAGGGCGGCATTAGGAGTGCGCCAATTCCAAAGGGTCGCTAATTTTATTGAAAGCCGTCGTCGATTCCAAGTCGGGTAATCTTTGATCAGCTTTTTAATAACTTCTATATCGTTTTCAGGCTTTAAATCGGCATTCATATGAAAAAGACGCCACTGTTAATTTTAGAGTCCAGCCGAAATTGGAAAAATTTATTTATTTTTTTAATAAAGACGCTGCAATTATCTTTTTGGCTTGCAATAACGGGGTTGAAAAAGTTCCAATTGCACTAAAATTCAGTTATAACTAATTGAAATCAAGAAAGATACGTCTTAGGCATACCGCGTATGCGCTTTGCGTGGAACCGCGTTACTTTTACCTCAACCCGAGCATTCACCAGAGTCACTCACACTTTGAATACACACTCTTTGCAAGTGATAGAATAAGTGACGCTATTCCATAAATTAATCATACCCTGGTCAGAACATATATAGGCTCGATGATTATGGTGGGGAGGACGGGGTGTTGAACATTTGCTGTTCATGAATGGGGTAGCGTTTCGCTCACTAGCAGTCTGTCAGCGAACGATGTGATTGTGATATTGCCGGGAATACTCTTATCCCCAATTATGATAACGATTTTGCTATTGTTGAAATCTCTTTATGGGTCAGTTCGGTTATCTTTGCAACCAATTCTATATCAAACCCTTCCCGCAGCATACTCAGCAATTCCCGGTGAACTATAACATCTTTATATGAAGCAAATTACAGCTATCTCATCCTCTAAAATTAGGTTCTGACTCCGAGGTTGAAGTCGCTATCAGCCTCAATTCCAGAATGCCAACAATAGATTTTGACAATTTATAGGTGGCATAAAATTTGTAACTGACTTCTATTAAAAGAGTTCCGTTTCACCGGGAATTGCTGCAGCATACTTTTTGCGGTTTCAAGTTTGCCTTCAACTTTACCTTCAAGCCTGCCTTCGAGTTTGCCTTTTTGGTATGTTGCTTTCTTTTCCTTTTTCAGCGCTGTTATAAGCATCGATTCCGCCTCCTCTTTCGTATAGTAAATCTCTTCAAGCAATTTGCTGTCTTCCGCATCAATTCGACCATGTATGGATAATTGTCTGAACCAGTTAAGCAACAGCGAAACGGCTTCACAATCCGTTTCGTCATTGAAAAGACACAATAACTCCTGCTCCAAGAGTTCTTTATCATAACGCGTCTCCGCTAAAAATAATGTAGGAACGATATTGCGAATTTTCAATAGACTCTCTTTACTATATTCGTTTTCCGCTATCTTAAAATATTCAAAATTTAAAGCAAAACGTCCGAAATCAATTGATGAATCAATGAGTTTTGAAATATGAACGGGCGCCGTCCACGGTTTGTCTCCATTATACAGCACGATAGGAAAAATGCAGGGCAATTTCTTGAGATTCCGGTTGGTTTGCAAATAATCCATATAGAAGTTCGTGATGTAATTGAGAACTCGCGAGGCCATAAAATGATTGACCGTTGACTGAAACTCTAAAAGCACATATACAAATGCGGTTTTATTGTGCAAACGCACCCGATAAATGATATCGCATTCGGTGTTTTTATAATGATCTGAAATGAAGGATTTGTCTACGGTTTCGCTCTCATCAAAATCGATTTCGTCAACCCATTTTTCATCGACAAAAGTTTTCATTAATTCCCTGAAAATGGTCTTGTTCGAGAATAATTTTTTGTAGCCGCTGTCATGAATTTTCATCATCGATTTCCTCTTTTGCAAGTGATAGAATAAGTGACGCTATTCTAAAAAGCAATCATAGCTTGGTCAGGACACATATAGATTCGATGATTATGGCGAGGGTGTACAGGTTGGACGTTTACTGTCCATGAATGGGGCAGCGTATTGCATTTCGCTGCTCACTAGCCTGATTAATTCATGCGATTCGTCGCGAGAGCGCTTAACTCGCTCAGAATAAATTGATTAGAGAAATTTTCACGGCGAAAGTGAATTCTCATTCACTGAAATGTGTTGTGAGCTAATCGGCTTATTTGAGCAGAGATTAGGGCTCGCAGCAGAATACTGATGAATTATTCAGGCTAGCCATCTGTCAGCAAACGATGTGATATTGCCAGGAATACGCTTATCCCCAATTATGATAACGATTTTGCTATTGTTGAAATCTCTTTATGGGTCAGTTCGGTTATCTTTGCAACCAATTCTATATCAAACCCTTCTCGCAGCATACTTTTTGCGGTTTCAAGTTTACCTTCAACTTTGCCTTCGACTTTACCTTCAAGTTTACCTTCGAGTTTGCCTTCAACTTTACCTTCAAGCCTGCCTTCGAGTTTGCCTTTTTGGTATGTTGCTTTCTTTTCCTTTTTCAGCGCTGTTATAAGCATCGATTCCGCCTCCTCTTTCGTATAGTAAATCTCTTCAAGCAATTTGCTGTCTTCCGCATCAATTCGACCATGTATGGATAATTGTTTGAACCAGTTAAGCAACAGCGAAACGGCTTCACAATCCGCTCCGTCATTGAAAAGACACAATAACTCCTGCTCCAGGAGTTCTTTATCATAACGCGTCTCCGCTAAAAATAATGTAGAAACGATATTGCGAATTTTCAATAGACTCTCTTTACTATATTCGTTTTCCGCTATCTTAAAATATTCAAAATTTAAAGCAAAACGTCCGAAATCAATTGATGAATCAATGAGTTTTGAAATATGAACGGGCGCCGTCCACGGTTTGTCTCCATTATACAGCACGATAGGAAAAATGCAGGGCAATTTCTTGATATTTCGGTTGGTTTGCAAATAATCCATATAGAAGTTTGTGATGTAATTCAGAACTCGCAAGGCCATAAAATGATTGACCGTTGACTGAAACTCTAAAAGCACATATACAAATGCGGTTTTATTGTGCAAACGCACCCGATAAATGATATCGCATTCGGTGTTTTTATAATGATCTGAAATGAAGGATTTGTCTACGGTTTCGCTCTCATCAAAATCGATTTCGTCAACCCATTTTTCATCGACAAAAGTTTTCATTAATTCTCTGAAAATGGTCTTGTTCGAGAATAATTTTTTGTAGCCGCTGTCATGAATTTTCATCATCGATTTCCTCTTTTGCAAGTGATAGAATAAGTGATGCTATTCTAAAAAGCAATCATAGCTTGGTCAGAGCATATATAGATTCGATGATTATGGCGAGGGTGTACAGGTTGGATGTTTACTGTCCATGAATGGGGCAGCGTATTGCATTTCGCTGCTCACTAGCCTGATTAATTCATGCGATTCGTCGCGAGAGCGCTTAACTCGCTCAGAATAAATTGATTAGAGAAATTTTCACGGCGAAAGTGAATTCTCATTCACTGAAATGTGTTGTGAGCTAATCGGCTTATTTGAGCAGAGATTAGGGCTCGCAGCAGAATACTGATGAATTATCAGCAATCCCCGGTGAAACGGAACTCTTTTATTAGAAGTCAGTTACAAATTTTATACCATCTATAAATTGTCAAAATCTATTGTCGGCATTCTGGAACTGAGGCTGATAGCGACTTCAACCTCGGAGTCAGAACCTAATTTTAGAGGGTGAGATAGCTGTAATTTGCTTCATATAAAGATGTTATAGTTCACCGGGATTGCTGATGAATTATTCAGGCTAGCCGTCTGTCAGCAAACGATGTGATATTGCTAGGAATACGCTTATCCCCAATTATGATAACGATTTTGCTATTGTTGAAATCTCTTTATGGGTCAGTTCGGTTATCTTTGCAACCAATTCTATATCAAACCCTTCCCGCAGCATACTTTTTGCGGTTTCAAGTTTGCCTTCAACTTTACCTTCAAGCCTGCCTTCGAGTTTGCCTTTTTGGTATGTTGCTTTCTTTTCCTTTTTCAGCGCTGTTATAAGCATCGATTCCGCCTCCTCTTTCGTATAGTAAATCTCTTCAAGCAATTTGCTGTCTTCCGCATCAATTCGACCATGTATGGATAATTGTTTAAACCAATTAACCAATAAAGAAATGGCTTCACAGTCCGTTTCGTCATTAAAAAGACACAATAACTCCTGCTCTAAGAGTTCTTTATCATAACTCGTTTCCGCTAAAAATAATGTAGAAACGATATTACGAATTTTCAATAGGCTCTCTTTACTATACTCGTTTTCCGCTATCTTAAAATATTCAAAATTTAAACCAAAACGGCCGAAATCAATTGATGAATCAATCAGTTTCGAAATATGAACGGGAAGATCAATCAGTTTTTCGAATAGAACGGGGCGCCGTCCAGGTTTTGTCTCCATTATACAACACGATAGGAAAAATACAGGGCAATTTTTTGATATTCCGGTTAGTTTGTAAATAATCCATATAGAAGTTTGTGATGTAATTGAGAACTCGCAAGGCCATAAAATGATTGACCGTTGACTGAAACTCTAAAAGCACATATACAAATGCGGTTTTATTGTGCAAACGCACCCGATAAATGATATCGCATTCGGTGTTTTTATAATGATCTGAAATGAAGGATTTGTCTACGGTTTCGCTCTCATCAAAATCGATTTCGTCAACCCATTTTTCATCGACAAAAGTTTTCATTAATTCCCTGAAAATGGTCTTGTTCGAGAATAATTTTTTGTAGCCGCTGTCATGAATTTTCATCATCGATTTCCTCTTTTGCAAGGAGTGTGTATTCAAAGTGTGAGTGACAATTAGTAAATCGGCCATTCCTTATAGTAATTTATAATTAGTTATAAAACTATTAACAATTAAAATCGTAAAAGGTGTTAATAAAATGTATTTTAATTAAATTCAACACGCCTCGTATTCGCTACGAATAAGCCATTCCTAACGGTAACGTTTACAGCCAGCATTTCGACGGATACGAGTCTTTGATTCGTTAACGTATACTCAGAAGATTATCAATCTAAGATATTCTATAAGGATTACGCAGAATCAAAGGGCGTGTTTTTACACGATGCTGTTGATGAGAATCATTCATAATATATACCTTTTGTTCACTTACTTTTTATAGGAGGCAGAACTCATGATCCAACAACCAACCTCTCAAGAATTTGTTGCTTTAATCGGCATTGATTAGGCTGATGAAAAACATGACATCAGTATTCAGGTTCTTGGAGAAAAAAATCACGCGTCAACAAATTAAGCAAAGTCCTGAAGCGTTAAACCAGTGGATCGGTTATTTACGTAACCGTTTCAGAAATGGCCCTATCGCCGTATGCCTGGAACAAAGTAAAGGAGCATTGATTAATTTTCTGATCTGCCATGATCTTTTTGTTCTCTATCCGATTAATCCAAAAACATTAGCTAAGTTTCGTGAGGCATTTCGCCCCAGTGGGGCAAAAGATGATCCAGACGATGCAACAAAACTTCTCGAAATTGTCGCAAACCATCGTAATCAATTGACTCCTTGGAAACCAGCTGAAGAAATTGTCCGGATAATTGATATCCTTGCTCGAAACCGGCGAGATGCCGTTGATCGTCGCAAGCAGGTGATCAATCAACTAAGAAGTGTGTTGAAAGCATACTTTCCTCAAGCAATAGATCTGGTTAGTGAGGACATTTGTTCCCCATTAACTTGGGATTTCCTGATGAAATGGCCAACGTTGCAGAAGCTTCAAAAAGTCAAAGATGCTACCCTGCGAAAATTTTACCACGATCATCATTGCTATAAAAAGAAAGTTGTTGAGACACGTTTGCAACTCATTCGTCAAACCCAGCCCTTAACTTCCGATGAGGGCATATTGAAAACTTCACCCATAGAAGTGAAACTCTTATGCCAATTACTCAAACAATACACTCAGAGCATTGCTGAATATGAACAACAACTTAAAGAACTTTATCCCCAACATCCAGATGCTGAAATATTTAGAAGTTTCCCAGGGGCAGGGACCGTTCACTCTGCACGGTTAGCCAGTGCATTTGGCGCTGATCGGGAACGCTATAAGTCGGCAGAGAGCTTACAAAAATATTCTGCCGTGGCGCCTATAACCATTTCAAGTGGAAAATCGAAGGTGGCATTGGCTCGCTATAAATGCCCTAAGCATTTGCGCCAGAGCTTCATCGAATACGCGGGGCAGTCTCTCCAATATTCTTTGTGGACAGCTGCCTATTATCGCATGCAAATCGAAAAAGGGGAAACTCATAATGTCATTCTTCGGGCTCTTGCATTCAAATGGATTCGAATCATGTTTCGATGTTGGCAGGATAAAATCCCATATAATGAACTAAACTATTTACAATCCTTAACCAAGAAAGGATCTAAAATTCTCAATTATATGACAGCTGCCACTTAAATCAATTTAGATGTCAAAGAGCATAAAAAACACATTCACATTGTATTAGATGATAGAACTCTTGAAATTGTTTTTTGCCTGTTAATAACTTTGTTAAAAAAAGTAAAAAATATTCGAAAATACATCTTGACTAAACCCCTCAGAAGGCTGGCTGAATCACATGTGCGCAGCCAGGAATGACCGCGTTACTTTTACCTCAACCCGAGCATTCACCAGAGTCACTCACACTTTGAATACACACTCAATCCAAAAGCCGTAAGGGACGGCAACGCGGGGAGGGAATAGGCTGCGGGCATTGCCGCTGTATTGCCGGACTGTCTGATGCGTGAGCCCGCGTTAGCGGGAATTTCGAGCGTTAGCGAGTTTAGCGGAGGCCGTGTTTAGCCGGAGAAGACTTCAAATTGAAACCAATTTTTCTTTTAGTATGCGACTGGCAAGATTCTTTACCGGTTTTTTTTCTTGTTCCGAATACTTCTGTAATGCGATGAAACTCTCTTCGTCTATTTCTATTTCAAAATGCCGATTTTTTATATCAATCGTCATATTTACTGGCTCAAGATATTCTTCATAGTCAGCCGTGCTGTGACTATCCCAGAAATCGCCAGCTTTTTCTTCAGATGTAAAAAATTCCGGTATTGGGTCGATTTGTTTATCTTTGTCTCTCATAATATCTTTTCCCCGATTTATCCATATCACGAGCAGAAATAGGCAATGCCGCTCCTGTTTTCTTGTGGATGAAAAAGACAATCAAATAACGGCCATTGTAAATCTGATGATAAGCTGCATAGATGTCTTCATTCTTATGCTTGTCTTTTGCAATCTTACGAATCAGTGATTTGGAATTCAATACTTGTTCAGCTTCATCAACCGATATCTGATGTTTATAAGCAAGTTTATCAACAAATTGTTACTTCCATATAATGTCTGTGATTCGCACTCATTCTCCTCAAAGACTTTTGCAAGTGGCTCTCGCAATAAAAAGTTTGTGCATCATGAAGGCTGACGACGATGAAGAGTCCATTTGAAACATGTTCATCATTCGGTGCGATCTTATTTCAGTTGCATTTTCACGTTACGTGATGCAATGTTCCATACGTTGGTATCAGCGATGCGAACAAAAAAATATCTACATCCACGATGAGGGAGCGCAAACGTGGTTGCGATTGTTTTTCAAATTGACTCCAATAACAAACGAAAAGGAAATATGATGAGTAATTCAACAATTCGCGTTGCCGTTACGGGCGGCGCAGGACAGATCTGTTACAGCTTATTATTCAGAATCGCATCTGGAGCGATGTTTGGTCGTGATCAGCCCGTTGCTATTAACATCCTTGAACTTCCCGTTGCCATGAATGCCCTTGAAGGTGTGGCGATGGAGCTTGATGATTGTGCATTTCCATTGCTTAAAGATATCGTCCTGACCGATGATGTAAATACGGTTATGAAAGAGGTAAACTGGGCATTGTTGGTTGGATCTAAACCTCGCGGCGCCGGGATGGAGCGCGCGGATTTGATTAAAGAAAATGGTCCTATTTTTACCAGTACCGGGCAGGCAATTAATAACCATGCAGCATCGGACGTCCAAATTTTAACGATCGGCAATCCATGTAATACAAATTGTTTAATTGCCATGCACAATGCACCTGACGTCCCGAAAAATCGATTTCATGCGATGATGCGGCTTGACCAAAACAGAGCGGTAAATCAGCTGGCAAAAAAATCCGGAGCAAACGTAAAGAACATAAAAAATATGGTCATCTGGGGTAATCATTCGGCGAATCAGGTACCGGACTACAAAAATGTTGCAATCGATGGTCAGAGCGCGGTCGATGTGATCAATGACATTGAGTATTTGCAGGGAGAATTTATTAATGTTGTTGCAAAACGTGGTGCGGCAATCATTAGTGGCAGGGGAAAATCATCCGCTGCCTCAGCGGCTTCAGCAGCGATTGACACCGTTAAATCTATTATTTCAGATAATACCGATGAAATTTACAGTTCTGCCGTGATCAGCGACGGTAATCCCTACGGAATTCCCGAAGGATTAATCTTTTCATTTCCATGCCGAAATACATCATCGGGAGACGTAGAAATTGTTCCAGGTTTTGCGTGGGACGACTATCTATCCGGAAAAATTAGAAAAACCACAAGTGAGTTGATCGAAGAACGTAGCGTTGTAGAAAATTTATTATCATAAGAGCAACTTCCGAGCCCGCTGACGCAGTCTTGTTTAATACAAGAGGAAACTAAATGCGTCGAAGAGATTTTCCCCACCGGGCTTGTTCCGGTGGAAAAGAGGACAAATGGGACGGATAAGACTTATGCAACAATAAAATTAATTGTGAATGACGAATTGACAATTCACCATTGACAATTTTTAAGTCTCAGAGAAGCTCGCAATGCCTCAAAAACCATCATAGATTATGCCAGATTTTTATGTCTCACAACGTATCAGCGATAAGAATGTATATGACATCCTATCAATATCATACCCTTTTGCAACGGTGTTGGTTATTCCTGAAAAACATGGCTCATAATGGGGCCTTGAAGATGTTTATTTCATGCACTGAGAGCTCTCATCAAATCGCCCGTACTCCCGTACGACAGACACCTCCTGTTTAATGTAAAATGCCACTGCTATGACCGTATGGCCATATTGCAAGAGTCTTTCACGGCAATTCTATTGAAATATAAACTGCTTATTATTAGTATGTTATGGCTTTAAATTGAAGTATTATGTGCTGCCTTTGCAATAAGGTGTTTCATTAATAACAACAAATTTAAAGGAGGAAAAATAATGAATAGTAAAACACAAGCAACTACTGTCGAGAATGAATTCTACAGCCCGATGCTGCGAGCACTGGTAAGGGCCGAGGCAAAGAGGGATTGCCCCGAATTCCCCGACGAGCATTTTTTGAAGGCAGGGGTTGGGCGGTGCCTGAACGATGTACGCAGCGGACGAGACTGGATTCAAAAAGCAATGACGATTTTGAAGCTGGCGATCACCGTTAGCCGGTTCTTTATCAGCTTGAAAAGCCAGAGGCGGCTACGACTTACCCAAAACATTGCCTGTGCAGTTCGAGCAGAAGCCGATGAGATCGCCGCGGCAAAAGACGATCCCTTTGCAGAGCATGCCGAACTTGATGGAGTCGCGATCTACGCCGCAGACGGTCATTGCCATGGAAGCTCAGCTCATGACCAGCTAATTGATCGGAAGCGTTACCCCGTCGGACATTTTTTTGCCATGAATCTTCGGACTCAAACGATGATTCATTTGGATGTAGCTCGTCCGAAGGTGAAAAAAGAGCATGATATAACCGCGTTGAAACGCTTGGAGGCAAATGCCCTGCGTATGGAAGAACCGACAGGGCGAAAGGTAATTATAGCCTATGATCCGGCGATCTACGACTTCGTCCAGTGGAATAACTGGAAGCAGTCGAAGGGGATTTACATCATCACTCGAATGAAGGAGAATACCAATTTACTAATCTGTGACGACCGTGAGTTTGACCGGGAGGATCCCCGCAATGCAGGCATAATCTCGGACCGGACGGGAGTAACAAATAGCGGTCGCAGGTTGCGTAAAATTGTTTACATTGAACCGGCAACTGGAAAGAGATTTGTCTTCCTGACAAACGAAATGACATTGCCGCCGGGGTTGATCACTTTCATATACAAGAAGAGATGGGACATTGAAAAAGTGTTCGACCAATTCAAAAATAAACTGATGGAAAACAGGGCCTGGGCAAAATCATTGAACGCTAAATGTGTCCAGGCGCAGTTCATGGTTCTGGCGCACAACCTCACCTTAATCCTGGAACGTAAACTTGAATCCGAAGAAGGCATATCCGATACCAAGATTGAAAAGAAGAGAACCCTGAGAATTCAAAAGGATCTGGCAAAGATCAAGGAGGCGGGAAGAAAAGAAAACCCGCTTGTTACACGACCCGATAAAGCCGTTCAGAGGTCGTTTCAGTTTATCCGATGGCTCAGGGACTCTTTGCTTGTCAAGACTCCCTGGAGGCAGGCTGTAGAGGCTCTGAGGCCCCTTATGACCGCATATTTGTCATGAAAAAACAAGCACCGTTGATTCCTTTGATTCTTTGGGGAGAGCCCAGCGCTGAATATACCAGTTATTATAGTTATGATGATGTTGAGGATGTGGATGAAAAACGATTTAATATGTGGATTAATCTGGGAATAACAGCAGAAGATATGGCCGGTATGATAGGCGTTGATGTTCGAGATTTGCAGTGTTTTAAGTATCCGTCTCAAAAAGAATTGAGGTCAATTAAGTACCGTTCTGTTTGTTTAGGTAGTTAGAGCCCATTCGGAAAGGGCATTTTGAGTATAAAATTTCTATATTCTTCATGGAATTGGGCTTGAATAAATTGCGTAACGTGTTATCTTGCAATAATTTAAAATCCAATTTAATTTACCATGGAGGCAACAATGATCAAGCAAATTCCAAATGACTCGGTGTGCAGCAGCAACCTATTCTTGCCGGTTCCGGATACGAACTTGAAAGAGCTCTTGTCTGAGGTTCTGGAAATGAGCCGTAGACATCCGGAAATTCTCGATAGCATTCGAAAGGATCAAGATGCAGTAGCGATAAAGAAAAAAGAGTTACGGCAAAAAGATAAAGCCTATTTTGAATCAAAATTCGAGGCCCTTCCAGAAATTTTGAGTGAAGTGGAACAAACGGAAGCTCCATCCCTTTATTTACA